>Ga0307507_10000666_pt1 | contig 74564 bp, 35 predicted proteins | sample 7_EM_MG_FD_207223 | JGI IMG/M metagenome (GOLD analysis project Ga0307507, IMG submission 207223) | Populus trichocarpa ectomycorrhiza microbial communities from riparian zone in the Pacific Northwest, United States - 7_EM | ecosystem: Host-associated > Plants > Roots > Unclassified | place... | reverse complement strand
TCTCTCTACTAGAATAAACATATAATAACGCCAGCTGTAAATATATAGCTGTTACTAAACTTAAAAACCTATAATAATGGAATTAAGACTTTACTAGCTTCTTTTTAGAATTTTTAGGTCTTATTAGCGAGCTAAATTAGAATAAAGCCGCTAGAGTTACTACTCTTTAATAAGCTATTTTAGATAAGATTAGAGCCTAATTAATAGGTAGAGAACTGCTAAAGAACCTATCCAAATTTGCTATAATATATTAACAAATTAATAAGGACCTTTAATATAATAAATAAACTTGTTCTCTAAAGCTAACTATACCTTATATTCTAAACTCTATAAAACTAGTATATACCTAGAAGCGCGATCCGTCTCTAAAACCTAAAAGCCCTATATATAACCCTATGGACCTTAATGCCGCTTAATTCTATACACCTTTAAGAACTAATAAATAAAGAACTTGAGCTATAAATAGAGAATGCTTTGGATGTGGTAAAAAGGGATATATCTAAAGGAATTATTAAACTTACCCTTTTAAAATGGTCTGCCGTAGTTCCTCCTAATCCTCAAATTATACCTATTCCTTAAGTTATACCCATTTTATAAATTATACTTAGATGTTATAAAGTACGGAGGTGCGTTTCAAAAGTCTTCGCCGCTCCTTATTAGGCGGTCTTATGGGCGGTGGCTGCCTTAAGGTTGGTAGGGCAACGGGCTCGAAGCCGCCCAATGGCGCCTAAGGTCCCCTCGAACCTGCTTAGAATGCGCCCAATTTTCGGCTACATGCGGGCTCTTTAGGCTTAACCTAGGTAGGGCCGGCAGAGACTTTTGAAACGCACCTCCGTACCTTGCCTTTAGTTAACTTAGAAAATAAATTATCCTAGGGCCAAGTTGTGCCTTAGGATAAAAAGTGGAAGAGTATAAGTGTTTAGGCTCTTTTAGCGCTAATATATAACATAACTCCCTTAATATACTTAGCGAAATTTAAATACTTAGAAAATAGAAGGAAGTATAAATCCTTATAGATAGTGGAGCTACTAGCATAGGCTTTATTAATATAAACTACGCGAAAACTTAACGCCTAAATTTAAAGAAACTTGATAAGCCCTAAGGCTTATAAGGCTTTAACGGCAAACCCTTAATATATAGCAAACTAACGCACTACGCTTTTATAAAATTATGGATAGGCAAATACCTTAAATATATTTCCCTGTTTATAATACCTTTAAAGCATTATAAGGTAATACTTGGATATAGATAGCTAAAACAACACAACCCTTTAATTAGCTAGGTTAAAGAAATACTAAAGTTATTACTTAAAAAACTATTTGCCCTATAAACATACACATAACTATTTAAATTTAAAATAATATAAATTACCCTTGCTATAAACCTTAAACCAATATAATAAAGCTACAACTGCTAATTATAGTAAAGAATATAAAGATGTTATATTAAAACCTCTTAAAATTTATATAATATAGGCCGCACCCTTTATCTTATTAGCAAAAAGACAAGATTATAAAATCTTTGCTATAACTATAAAAGATATTAAGAAAGCACTAGAACCAAAATAGTATATTAATTCTTAACCTCTTATACCTAAAAAGTACCATAATCTAATTAATAAGTTTAAAAAATAATTTATAGACTAACTAGCCCCATACTAAGATAAGCACGATTTTAAGATAGAACTTAAGCCTGGTATAATACTAAAGTTTAGTCCGCTATATAGTATATTATAAGAAGAACTGCTTATAATATAATAATACCTTAACAAGTATCTAGAAAAAGGATTTATTCGCCCTAGTTAATCTCCATTTACCTTACCTATACTATTTATTAAAAAGCTAGGAAGAGGCTTAAGATTTTATATTAATTATTAAGCTCTAAATATAATTATAATTTAAAACCAATATCTAATTCCCCTAATTTAAGAAACGCTTAACTATTTAGTAAAGGCATAGTACTTTATAAAGCTTAATATAGTTACTGCCTTTAATAAAATCCATATATATAAAGGAGATAAGAAGTATACAGCTTTTTATATATAATAGGGACTCTTTAAATACCTAGTAATGCCATTTGGCGTAAAAAATGGTCCTAGTATATTTTAGCAATATATTAATAATACGCTTTATAAGTTCCTTAATATATTTATTACCGTGTATATTAATAATATCTTAATCTACTTATCCTTGCTTTTTAAATATTGGAAATATATTAAAATAGTTCTTAAACGCCTATAAGATATGGGCTTATAATGTGAGATTAAGAAATACAAGTTTTATATATCTAAGGTTACGTACTTAGGCTTAATTATATCCCATAATGGAATTAAAATGGACCCTAAGAAAGTTGCTGTAATTATAAACTAGGGAACCCCTAGTAATATATAAGACGTTTAAGGATTTTTAGGATTTATAAACTTTTATTATTAATTTATTAACCACTTCTTAGAAATTATCTAGCCATTAGTAAACCTAATAAGAAAGAATATAAAATTTAAATAGACCACTAAATATAAATAAGCTTTTAATACCCTAAAGTATTATTTTATAACTACTCTAATTCTTACCTACTTTAACCCTAATTTTAAATGCATTATTAAAATAGATTTATCTAATTATGTACTAGGAGGAGTGTTATTGCAATATAATAAGAATAGTGAGCTATATCTAGTAGCCTTTCTCTCTTAGAAACTCACCCCTGCTAAATTAAACTATAAGATATATAATAAGGAACTGCTTGCAATTGTTAGATGCTTTAAATAATAGCGTCCTAAGCTTAAAGGATTATTATTCCTAATATATATATTAACAGACTATAAGAACCTGCAGTACTTTATAACTATAAAATAATTAATATAGCGCTAAATTCATTAGGCCGAATACCTTTTATAATTTAACTTTAAGATTATATACTAACTAGGCAAACTTAATCAGAAGCCTAACGCATTAATATAATAATTATAGGACCTACCTATAAACGCTTTAAACGAATGGATTATAAATTAATTATGGATTTTATTACCCCCTAAACGTTTTAAAAAGCTACGTCCTATATTCCTAGATATAGAACTTAATGGAAATAAGTTAGAAGTTAATAAATAGGAAATGGAAATTAATAAGCTAATAGAATACAAATATAAGAACAATATATGGATAATAGATATAATAAAAGCAATTTAAATAGGAAAACGATAGTATAAGGATATTACACTCGCTAAATACGAAATTTAAAATAATTAATTATACTATTAATAGAAGATAGTAGTTCCGAATTCCAAACCTTTATAATTTAAGATACTTAATTTTGTATACAACTCCCCTATAGTAGGGTATCCTGGCCATATAAAGACCTATAAGATTATTTAATAAGTATACTACTAGCCTATAATATACAACTACGTATAAAAATATATTTAAGTATACAGAATGTGCGTATATAGAAAGACCTCTTATGTAAAGAAGTAAGGAGTACTTTAACCACTACCAATTCTAATATAAAAATGGCGCAATATCTTAATTAACTTTATAGTTAACTTACCTAGTAGTAATAGGTTTATAAATGTAGCTAGAATATATTGCATTGCAATAGGAGGCAAATTGCCGCTATATATGGCAAGTTGCCGTTATATAAGGCAAGTTGCCGTCACGTATCACCGCGGCACTAGTGTGGTAAGGAACCTTAAGTTCCTCACCCTTCTTCGTATTAGAAGACAATATCCATCTACAACACCGCATAGTACATATCATTGTAATATATATATTTTGCACGTTGTTAAAGCATACCAACACTAATTAGTAAGCGCGTATAGATTAGGAAACACGCAGGTAGCTTAAAAGACAGTTATACTATCCACCTTATAGCAGATTGGAAGATAGTTGTACTTATCCACCTTTCATATTAGCCTATTTTAGTTAAAGAGAAGAAGAGAAACTACCTAAAAGTACTTATCTAGTATCTATAATGACTTTTAGACATCTTGTTCTATCTATTTTAAAAAACTACTGTGTAGAGCACTTTACCCTACTTAATTAACTTAAACTATCTCCTTAACCGCCTCCTTAACCGCCTTCTTAACCGTTCCCCTACCTTTACCTTTTAAACACCCTTACCTTTACCCTTACTTACCTAAACAATATATAATAAACAAGATATTAGGAACAGAGAAAGACTAAAAGGAAGAAGCAGCTAAATAGAAAAATAGGATTAACCTAATAGAAGCCTCTAAAGATAAACTAACTAACTACCTACAATACAAGATGTACCTATACACAGAGATACACAACTAGCTTAACTTGATACTCTAAAAATCGTTCTAGAGAGATTTTAAGGACTTTATAGTTAATATCTTTACGCAAATCCCCTTATACTGGCTTTAGCAACTATGTGACTACCTAAATATTAGAGGAGTATAGGTTAATATTAACCACAAACAAAACAAAACACTCCCTTAGTCTTTATATAATATAGCACAAAAAGAAGACTAAACTAAATAGAGCAGAGAGATAATTAAATTAGCTAATAATAAGTACAGACCAACGCTATTAAGATTGATTAAGGTATACATAATAGAGGATACCTTAGAGAAGTAATAATAAGCTAAAGCTACTGTAACCCAACTAACTAGTACACTAACTACCTCTACCTTTACACTATCTATTATACCTTAATCTACAACTACGTCCACTTTTATACTATCTGCTACGCCTTAACCCGCAATAATAATATAGCAACTCCATGTATAATCTATAGATAAGGAGAACCGCCCTATTACTATAACTAGCTATGGCAAGGAAATTGCGAACGCAGCTAAGATATACACAGAGGAGCAGAAATACGGTAGTATAAACGAAAGCCTTAACTACAAATTAATAATATTCTACAATATCTATAATTAAGCGGATGTATCCTAAGAAGCCTACCTTAAGGCATTCCCTACTATGCTAAAAGGACTAGCTTTAAACCACTTCTATATAAACCAACTATCCCACCTACCATTTGCCAAAGCTTGTAAGCACCTTTGGAATTTCTTTAAAGGACTAGGATTTTAACGCAAGAACCTAGACAAGTGGAATACCATTACACTTATAACAGTAATAGTAGGAAATATAGATAAGTTAACAAGCAAATGTCTCTAATTATTAATCCACAGACTTTATTAACTATAGCATAGCCTTAGACCTACCTTATAAACTATAGACTTCCTTTACAATAAAATTATTACTTCTTGCCAGGGAATACCAGTATGTAGATATATAGTCTTTGACCTATTAGATAACCTTAAAGCCCTTATTAATAAACTTCAATTGTCTATTATAGCATATGAAAAAGAGTATATGGAGAAGATATAAGCCTTCTTTATAAACTAACAGTTCTATAAAAGAGATAATAACTATAACTATAGCAACTATAATAACCCTTTATATAACCGCAACCAAAAGAAACTACGTTGCTTTATATATAACAGGGAAGGATATTACTTATAGAAATATATTAAGGAGGAGTAAGAAGAGTCTAAAGCCAAGTTTAGAACTGCTAATAGAGACAGGTTTAGCAAATTTAATAACTAATTTAAGAAACAACTTAACCAATATATTATGGATTATAAGGATGACGATACCAACTTAAAAGAAGAGCTTAAGGAAGCTTTTTAAGCACTAACTATTAATGTAAGTTATAAGGCAACTAACAAGAACTTACAACTAAATATTAATCACTACTATACCTCCCTTGGCCAAGTAGAACAGCAGAAAGCAATTTCTATAGCTGCTACCCTAGCTAATAAAGCCTTTGGCTATTTAGTCACAACTATAGATAATATAGTACCTCTTATAACTAACCAGGACCCCTTTACCTACAATATAACCATATCCATATCCCGCTATACTGCAGATAAGTTTATAGGTATAATAATTAATATAGGAGCATCCAAATAATCTACAGCAGGATATAGCTAATTCTTGGCATTTTAGAGACTTAATACTAATATACAGCTTAATACCACTATATAAGGCATAGTTAACGTATAGTTTAGTATTAGATTAACCTTATTAATTAGATTAGCTAAAGTAATTACCCTAATTAGCATAATCAAGTTTTATATTATTAAGGTCAACACCCTATTTTTGCTTTACTTAGCAGACATAGATTACCTATAAGTATACTATAACAACCTAAAAAATATGCTAATTACCCCTTAGAGTGAAGTGCCTGTTATATGTCGCTTTAGCCACCCTTTCCTACTTTAGAATATATCCCTATGTACTTATTTAACTAAGTCATTTAAATAAAACCCCTACTACCTCACCGATGTAGAATTAAAGCGACTATATTGCTATTTTAGCCACCCTTTAGCTGAGCGTCTTATACAAACACTTAAATGCTTAGGGTATAATATTAATAGCAAGACCTTAGATCATCTTATACGCTACTACCACCATTATTAAAAATATAGAAAGTTGCCTAGTAGATTTAGATTTACCTTATATAATAATATTAATTTCAACTATTTAATTGTGGTTAATATTATATATATTAATAGCGCACCCCTTTTGTATATTATTAATAAAGGAATATAATTTTAAGCTAGCAGATAGCTATAAAACATTAGCGCCAAGTATATATAGGATGTATTATAAATATACTAGATTAACACATACCTAGGTCCTCTTAATATTATTATATATAATATAGGGAAGAATTTTATAAATAAGGAATTTAAACAATACGCTATAATATTTGGAACAGTTACAAGAAGTGTACCTATTAAAGCCCACAATTTAGTTGGAATAGTAGAACGCTACTATGGCCCCCTCTATCGTATATACTATATCATTACTATAGAACTGCCAGATATTAGTAAGGACATAGCCCTATAAATAGCCTTTAAAGCAATTAACGATTTTATAGGCCCTAATGGTCTTATACCCACCTTACTAGTATTTGGAGCTTACCTATATATGGTAGAATCCAACGCACCTAACCCTACAGTTATACAACGAGCAGCAGCTCTTAAAAAGGCTATAAAAGAAGTTAAAAAGCTTAGAGCTAAGCGCCAAGTAGCAGATGCCCTTAATATATACAACGGACCTAAAATAACTGCAATTTATAACCTACCACTTAACTTACTTATATTGGTATAAAGAGAAGGACCTACAGGCCAACCTAGCTACTAGTCTAGTCCGCATAACCTACTTAGCATTAAAAATAAGACCTATACTATATAACTTCCCCACAGACCCACTAACTTCCATAGTATAGTTATAAAACTATATTTGGTAGACCCTAAGATTACAAAGGATATGCAATTAGAAGATAATAAAAGTAAACCACCTCAAACTAAGCCTAAACCCCTACCTTAAACTAAGCCTGGACCTTAACCTATTAAGTATAGAAGAGGTAGACTATATAAGTACCCTATTAAAGCTAGTACTGCGAACATTTTAATATATCTACAAAATGAGGACAATAATTAACTCACAAAGTCCAATTAGTTTATAGTATCACGCCAGAAGGAAATTAAGGGATTACTTAAGAAAGGAGTTTTTAAACTAGTTAACCCTAAAGATATACCATAAAGCAACAGAGTATTTAACTCTAGATTTATTAACGAGATTAAAAACCCCAGTTCTAATAAAGCCTTTAAGAAGTCAAGACTAGTTGTATAGGCATATAATAACCTAGAAAAAGACCTTATATTAACCCAATTACCTATAATCCAACGAGTTAGCTAACGCCTTATTCTCTATATTACGGCCATAACTTAGAACAGTGGCACATATCTCTACTTACAAGATATTTTATAGGCCTATATATAATTAGCTATAAGACTAAATTAAGACTTCTATATTAGGGCACCTTTTAAACTTAGTACGGCACTTAAAGTCTTATAAGGCACAATTCTAAAGGTTGTTAGACCTTTATACGGCATTCCTAAGGCAGGCAATTATTGGTTTAAGACTTACTATAACCACTATATTAAAAAACTAAATATAAGCTAATCTACTTATAACCCCTGCTTACTCCACCTTAATAACCCTACAAATTTTGGAATAGTTAGTTTACAGACTAATAACACCCTCCTACTAGCCAACTTAGTCTTTATAGCTTTAGAATAGGAGAAGATTAAGAAAGCTAAGTTCCTAACTAAGAAACGCAAACAACTTACGCTGGAATACTTAATTAAGTTTAACAGAGGCATTATCTGATAACAGGATTATATAATTACGCTTACACAGGAGCGCTAATACCAGAACTTAACCCTTATTAATATTAAGGAAGCTATCACAATAACTAGTTCTAGAGGTACTATTCGCACAGCACTTATATTTAAGGACCAATACATCGCTTAATAAGTAAGAGGAGCTTATATTGCGTCCATATACCAGCCTAAAGCTTCTTTTAATTTATCCTATACTGCCCAGGTAATTAACCCTAATAAGAAAGACGCAAAACTGCTTAATAAAAGGATTTAGTGGCAAATTAAAAACCTAATAAGAGGTTTAAACTTTGTTAAACTTAACATAGAGATATTACAACTACTTATATTTACTAATTCCTTATTTATAAACAACAAGGATCTCTTATTACAGATTAGATATATCCTGGTACTAGTAGACTTATTAAATAAGGCGAACATTATCCACTGGTCCTTAGTTAAGTATAAGAAAATCACTAGAAGCGTACTAGCCTCCGAATTATATACTATAGCCTATAGTTTTAACATCGGCGCTGCAATTAAGGCCATAGTTAAATTGCAACTTAACATCAGCCTACTACTCATCCTTTACACCAATTTAAAGTTAATTTATAAATGCCTCATCAAACTAGGAACTACACAGGAGAAGAGACTCATAATTAATATTATGTGCCTACATTAGTTATATAAAAGACGCGAAATAGCTAAAGTTAAGTGGATTAATAGAGACAGTAACCCTATAGACACTATGACTAAAAGCAAACCGTTATTAGCTCTTAAGCGACTTATTAATATAAACCAAATCGAGTTAAAGACAGTAGAATGGGTAGAACGTGCTACTAACAATAGCACTAATATAAAGGCATAAAGAAGGAAGGAAGGAAGGAAGAAAGGAAAAAAAGAAAAAGAAGCGTATATATAGATTTTCAAACTACACAGTTATAGGATACTAGTCCTCCGCATTTTCTAAAGTACTCCTAGTGTAGCTAGAATATATTGCATTACAATAGGAGGCAAATTGCCGCCATATATAGCAAGTTGCTGTTACGTAAGGCAAGTTGCCATCACGTGTTACTGCGGCACTAGCGTAGTAAGGAACCTTAAGTTCCTCACCCTTCTTTATATTAGAAGACAATATCTATCTACAATACCGCATAGTACATATCATTGTAATATATGTATTTTGCACGTTATTAAAGCATACCAACAATAAATATTATAGTAGTTATTAACCACCTTATAAAAATGCAATATATAATTCCTATAGACTTAATTAATATAATATTAGTAGCTAAATGTTTTATTAAGCACGTCTTTAAGCTACACAGACTTCCTAACTTAATAATATCTAACTATAGAAGCCAGTTTATTTTAGACTTTTAGCAAGCTCTATATAAATAATTAAGCATTTAAATATAACTCTTAACTGCGTTTTATTTAAAGATAGATAGTTAAACTAAAATTGCAAACGCGATTATAAAACAATACCTATAAATATACTGCTCCTACCTATAAGATAACTAGGAAAAATGGCTGCCTTTAGCTAAGTTTACTGCGAATAATATAATAAACGTATTAATAGGCGTAATGCTATTTTACACGACCTATAAACAAGACCCTTAACTTGGATTTAAATTATAACCTAAAATTAATATAACAGGACCCATAATTAAATGGATCTAGTTAATTAACACGCATAACTTTACTAATTAAATAAAATAGTTAATGGAACTATTATAAAGTAAATTAACGTACGCTTAAATGGTATAGAAATGGCATATAAACAAAGGACGAGCTCCTGTATGGGACTTTAAGGAAGGGAATATAGCTTACCTAAATATATAAAATATACGGACTTAACAGCCCTTAAAGAAACTTAATTGGAAGTTTATAGACCTATACTAAATTAAAAAGAAACTAAGCCTATACGCCTATAAGCTTAAACTACTAACTAAGATAAAAATATACCTAACGTTTTATATAAGCTTGTTGCAACCTTTAAAAGATAATCCTATAACTTATAAAATCCTATTGCTACCTTCTATAATTATTAACAATAATAACGGTTCTTACTTTATTAATTTAATTAATAATATATAATGGAAACTATAATCTAAACAATTTAAACTTCTTATTAAGTAGAAAGAATATAAAACATAAACCTAGGAAACCTATAACCAGATTAAGGCTAACGCGCCTTCCTTAGTAAAAGAATTCTATAAGGACCATCCTTTGCGGCCTACTCTAGCTGGATAGACATAATATAAAGGTAAATGATTGCCACCTGACACAAATACACAAAACATAATAGTAGGAAACTTAAAATTAAAAAGAACTTAAAATATACCACAATACTTATAACGCAATTATATAACATATAATAGGTTGTAAGTCTTAACTAAAATTAAATTATTTAGACCTTTGGTTAAAAGGGGGGGTACTATAACAGGACTAGCCTAGTTATAGTAGGAATGTCTTAGTAAAATACTTAACAGATAAATTCTAACGCTTTAATTAAATTCTACTAAATTCTGCTAAGTTAATTAAATTCCGCCAAATTCTGCTAAATTAATTAAATTCCACCAAGTTCTACTGACGTAATGGAATTTAGTTAAAACCTATTAAAATCCACATGGGCTTATGCCTATGCGTCTACTACTAAGACCCCAAATATTTAGTTATGAGTTTCCTATATTCCTTTCTCTTCTTTATGTAACATCTTATACTCTGCAAAAGCTATATACCCCTAGATTAGATAGAATTTATATTTATTCCTTTAAATCTTCCCTAAAGCCTCTTCGCGCCCTCACATTAAGCTCCCTATAAGTAAAGGTTATATAAATATTATAGTAGTTATAGACTAACCATTTAAGATAAAACACTTAATTGCCTACCCTAATATATTAGCGTCTACTATTGCTTAACTATTCCTAGACTATATATAGAAACTCCATAGACTCCCTAAAACAATTATCTCTAATAAAGGCAGCTAGTTTATCTCTATATTCTAAAAAGAACTAACTATTTAACTTTATATTAAAGTACTATTATCTATAGTATACTACCTAGAAATAGATAGTTAAATAAAATATATAAATGCTATAATAGAACAGTATATTTAAATATATATATTATATTTATAGAACAACTAGATAAACTGGCTTGTATTTACTAAGTTTACTATAAATAACTCCATATTAGAAACTATAAAGGTCTTTTTATTTTTAGCCAACTATAGCTAGTACCTATAAATAGGTTTTAACCCCTTTAATAATATTCCTTACCTAGCTTATTATGCCTTATAAGTTATAAAGGTAAATAATTTTATAAATAAGATAAAAGAATTATAAGAGTTCCTTATTAATAAAATAATATAGGCCTAATCTATCTATAAAGCCGTAGTAAATAAAAATCAAACCCTAGCACTAGCCTACTAAATTAATAACTTCATCTAGCTAGATATAAGAAACCTAAATATAAAATAACCCATTAAGAAATTTAATTGGAAGAATGCTGGCCCTTATAAGGTTTAAAAGGTTATCTTTCCTTATACCTACTAACTAAAGCTCCCTAATATAGTTAAAATCCACCCTATATTCTATATATTAGTCCTCTACCCTACCGCCCCTATATTAAATACCCTACCTAAATAGATCTAGGACCCTTGTTACGGACAGCTTAAGTGCAATATTATAACTACTTAGAGAAGAGTCAGAGGAAGCTAGTTAGTTGATATAGGCACGGTCTAGGATGGATCCGGTGGAACTATATAACGAGGAATAGTAGCCAAGGTCACGTAATGTGATCTATATAATCTGTGTAATCTATATAATCTATAACAGAGTAGACAGAGCACACGTACCTTATAGAGCGAAGGGATTTCTTAGGCATATGGTTGTGTATTTAAAGGACTACAGTCCCTACCTAGATAGTTCTCTCTTTGTAGTAAATCTTAGAATATAATTAGAGTTAATCTGTTAGGCAACTACTCTACTAGTTATTATTATGTTGTTAATACTGTTCTTACCTATATACCTAGCCTAATAATAGGACCCACTGTAGTTTCTGCTATAAGGTTCCGTTATATATTTACTACTAAGGTTATAGTATTAAATAAGATTGAATAATATGCCACCCAAAGCACTAATTATAATGATGTTGACGGCAGCCACAACCTTAGGGTTAGGAGATACCAGTATAGTAGACACAGATTCTTAAGTAGTTACGCAAGGTCAGTTATAGGAAATAGTTAATTACTTATAGGATAATAGTAGGCTACTTAAAGAACGCATTAATGGAATTAGAGCATGTTGGTACCAATTTAATGGTATAAGTAAGTCGTGTCTAGGGGCACGAAATACGTATAGTATCGTATGCTCATTTAGACGGTGGTGACTTTCTCTTCTAATCGTACATGAAGAGGTAGAATTTAAGGGGTTTCCTAAGCTCGCTTAGCTCACGTGATTGCGACCACAAATTCCTATTCGAACTCGTTCAAACAGAGCAGTAAAGGTTAAGTTACCTTTAATTAAATAATTCTTAGGAGAGAAGTTAAAGCTTAAAGGGTTTCTTACGCAGATGCATTTTAAGGTTATATAGGAACGAGCGAAGTTAGCAATACTTATAGACTAGGTAGCGTATATAGGACTATTCTTATTAGAAAGAGCTCTAGAGTAGTTTAAGCCTTACCTTATAGAGATATAAGTAAATGGTATAATGACTACTAACCCAGACGTATGGTATGTGTTTGCAAGTTAGAATGGATTTACAGAACGGTTAATATAAATATTTAAAGACCCTAAAGCAACCATAATAGCGGAACAAAAACTTTAAAACTTAGTATAACGCACTTTAGTAATTAAGTATATAACATAGTTTTAAACACTAGCTATATAGGTTAAGTGGGATAATAGGGCGCTTATGGCATAGTATAAGCAAGGACTTAAGGCTAAAGTCCAGGACGTAATTATCCTAATGGAAGATGCGGATACTCTAAGAGAGTTAATAAACTAGTTAATAAAGATCGATAATAGGATCTATTAAAGGGAATAAGCTAAGAAAGGGCAAGATAGAGTTCTATAGTTATATAAGGCGTAGAGTACGCAACGATAGATATAGAGTTAAAAATTATAAAATAGCGTAGAGCTAATGGACCTAAGTGGTATTAAAGAAACCTAGAGGTTAAGGATCTAGTGATTAAAGAACCTAGGAGTAGAGGCCAAACTAGGGATCTTAGCAGTAGAAGATATTTAGGCGGACTCTATAATAAGAAAAATAGTTTAAAGATAGGGCTTATATAAATTGCGGAAAATAAGGTTATTTTGCTAGAGACTATAGAGGTAGTTAGAGTAATTACGCAGTAAAGGGAACTAGGCTAGCAGACGGCATATACATATAAAGGGATAATAGTGCACTATAAGGAACAAAAGAATGTTTAATTAATAGTTTTACGTTTTGTTATAATAACGCATACTGAATTTATAAGGACGCTAAGTATGGCGTAAGCTATTGGCTATAGGAGCTATTATTATCTAAGTTTAAAGGAACCAACGAACTAGCTTATAGATCGGACATTAAAGACAATAAATTTAATATAGGCGAAGTATTTACTAATAATAAGGTAATAAAGGTAGCTTACTAAAAGTATACAGACCTTAAAGAAGTTAAAATAGAAGTAGAAACTGAGACCATTATAGAATAAGGTTTAGTAACGGATGCTATAATACTATTAGATACAATTTCCATCGCTTTATAAGATAATAGGAGTAACGTTTAGAAGAAACTAAGTAAGTAGATAACTGCTAGTGCTAGCTTATTACTTAATAAAGGCAAAAGGCCACAGGCTTAAGATTCTTAAGAAGAGATATAAGAAGCTTAAGATTCTTAAGATAAGATAAGATATACCTAAAGACCCACAACGGATAAAAACTGATAGGAAAGAGTAGTAACTCAGTCTAGTAATAAATAAATAAGTATAGGACGCAAGTTTAAAAACTATAAGTTTGGGAAATAAATAAGAACGTTAGCAATTCTAGGTAAATATAGTATTTAGCCTAAAGATTAAACAGTTAATACTAGGATTAAAAAGTAAGATAACTATAAGGATCTAGCTGTAAGATATAGAAAACAAGAAACTATAAATAAGTTTAGGACAAGAATTATTATATAGTAAGAGCAAAAGCTAGATAAGAGGTTAGCTATGCTAAGTTATATAAAGGACAGAGTACCTATATAAAGAGTTACTAATAGGCCAAGTACAGGGATACCTAGGGTAAAATGGTTAGATAAATTGAAATAAGAAGAGGATCTAGATATCCTAACTAGGTTTAAAGAAAGATATACTAAAGGATATTATAATACAGCGATAACAAGGTACTTTCTAATAGATAGACTATATACACTAAACCAGTTATATGGAAAGTGGTATAGGCAATAACATAATAACAAATAGGAAGATTTTTATATGTGGCTAGATAAAAAAGTTGTCTAAAACTAACCTATTACGGAAAAACGCATAAGTTATATTAAAGGGGCATTAATTATAATATTAAGGGACCTAAAAGAGGGATCTAGGGACTAGAGAAGTAAATAACAAATCTTAGTACCTATAATAGAGATACCAGTGGTTAGGTTAACTAGGTATAGGTTTAAACTTAAGGATAAAGATAAACTAAAAGTTAACCTAAGTCACCTAGCATATTATACACTATTGTGGATAGCTTGTGTGGATAACACCTGCAATATATATAGAGTACTAAAAGATAAGAACCAAAAGTACCTAATAAGGATATATTAGGCACCCAAGGAAAGGCGGTTTAGGAATGCTAAGTATATATATAGATGGCACCTAGTAGAAGTATAAGGTTAAGGGGACTTAATACTTTAACTAAGAAGATTCCTTATAGAAGAATGCCTAGATAGATAATAGTGGTAGAAGTGCCTAGAGAACACTTATCTATAGTATATAGAGGAAAAGAAACAAACTAAGTATTAGCCTAAGTTAGACTAAGTATAAACAGGATCTAGTAGCCAACAATTAGGAAAAGGGGAGGCGTATAGGACTAGAGGAAACTAGTATTAGAGCCTTAGACCCTTAAAGGAATTTAAGGTTAACACCTAAATTTATAAGTTAAATGGCAAGATTAGTAGTTTAAAGCGTTAATAGATAGTAAAGTAATAAGGAACCACGTGTTACCAAAAGCAGTGGAAAGAATAGGGTTACTATATAGATAGAAGGAACACCCATATCCACTTATAACAATTTTAGGAGATTAGATAGCCTATAGAGGAGGTATTATTAATCTTAAAATAGGACCTATTTAGTTAACTATTAAAGGGAGACAGGTTAAGATGTCTTTTAATATCCTACTATTAGGACAGGATAAGGCGATATTAGGAATGCCTTAGTTATAAAAGTATAATCTAAAGATTAATTAGGTTATAGGTTAGGTTAATATTAGGGATACTTAATAATATAAGATGCAATAGTAAACTAAGTTGGTATAGTACCAAGTTGGAGCGACGTATAAAGAGACTAAGTAAGGCTTAAGTTATATACTAAAGAGATACTATAAGTATAGAAAAAAGTTATGGTTACTAGAAAGCGAACAGCTGTTAGAATATGCAGTATAGGACTATAAGATAGAATTAGAAGAGGGAATAAGTCTAAAGTTCTTTCTAATCTATAAGCTTACTAAAACAGAGTTAGTAGCGCTTAAGGGGTTTATCCAGGAAAACTTATAAAAGGGATATATTAGACTATTATAGTTATTAGTAGGATATCCAGTGTTATTTATCCTAAAGAAAAACAGAAAACTTAGGATGTGCATAGACTATAGACAGTTAAATAGCATTACTAGAAAGGATAGGTATCTTTTACCCTTAATTAGCGAAATCTAAGACAGAATAGGTAACGCAAAAATCTTTATAAAGATAGATCTAAGGTGGGTGTACCATTAGATTAGGATTAAGGAAGGTAATAAGTAGAAGGCAGCCTTTAAGTTAAAGGAAGGACTATATAAACCATTAGTTATACAATTTAGGCTTATAAACACACTAGTAACGTTCTAGAAGCGAATTAATAGTATATTAGGAGAACACCTAGATAAGTTTGTTATAGTATACCTTAACGATATTATTATCTATTTAATGAGTAAGGAAGAACATGGAGAATATATTAAATAGGTCTTAAAGAGACTATAGGAAGAATAGATGCTAGTAGCAATTAAGAAATATGAGATCTTTATAAGGAAAACTAATTTTATAGGATTTATTATTAAACTAGGAAAAATTAGTATGGACCTAAAGAAAGTTGAAGCTATAGTAAGTTGGTAAGAACTAGAGAATGTTACGCAGTTAAGGTTATTTTTAGGGTTTTGTAACTACTATAGGAGGTTTATAGCATAATAGTTAAAAAGTATTAAGCCGTTTATAGGCTAACAAAGAAGGAGGAACTGTGGGTTTAAGGTAGTAAGTAGAAGAAACTGTTCTAGGAACTTAAAGAGTTGTTTACTAAAGAGCCAGTCCTTAAGATCTATTAACTAAAGTTAAAAACGGTTGTTAAGATAGACGCATTAGACTTTGCACTAGGAGTATGCTTACTATAGAAGCACTAGGACGTATGGCATCTAGTAACATATTATAGTTGAAAAATAATACTACTAGAGTTAAACTACGATATCTATAATAAGGAGTTGTTAGGTATAGTTATAGCACTTAAGAAATGGAGAGCATTCTTATAAGGCATAGAGAAACTATTTGTAGTTAAAACGGACTATAAGAACCTTACAGGATTCCTAATAATAAAGGAACTTAACTAAAGACAGGTTAGATAGGCGGAAATGCTTATAGAATACTATTTTGAAATTCAGTATATTAAGGGTACAGACAATATATAAGCAGACGCTCTAAGTAGAAAGGCTAAACTACAAAGTAACAAAAAGCTATTAGGAGCTTTGTTGCAAAAGGATTAAGATAGATTAATTAGGTATAATTATCTAAAGATCGCAGCAACTAAAGAAAGTTAAATCTATAAATTACTAGAAAGTAATTGGACATAGAAGATCTAAGAAGTATAGGCGGAGGATCCAGACTTAGAGTAATATAAAAATAAAGAAGCAATATATATGCCTAAGTCTATTGCAGAAGAATTTATTAAGGAATTCCACAAGGGAATAATATAAGGATATAACGGGTCTATAGGACTAGTGTTAAGACTATAGGAGGAGTATATTATTTAAGGAATCTGGGGATTAGTAAGATAAGTTATAAAAAAATATTTGGATTGCTAAAGAAATAAACTGACAAGGTATAAGCTGTATAGAGAGCTATAACCTATTAAGACACCAGGAAGACTATAGGAGGTTATATTATAGGACTTTATTATTAAGTTACTAAAGTTAAGAGATCCTATTATAGGATAAGATTATAACGTAATTTTAGTAATAGTGGATAAGCTAATAAAGTAGGGATACTTTATAGCATACACTAAAGAGATATTAGCAGAAGACGTCGCTAGAGTCTATATAAAGGAAGTATTCGCAAGATATGGAGTACTAGATAAAATTATATCGGATAGAGATCCAAGATTTATAGCAGCGTTTTAGGAGGTGTTTTTGGCAGAATAGGGGGTTCACGTAGTAACCTCTACAGCGTATTATCCGCAGATAGACGGATAAATGGAAAGACTAAACTAGACACTAGAACAGTATCTAAGGCATTATATTAATTACGCATAGAATAATTAGGTATCGTTATTACTAGTTATACAGTTTGTATACAATACAACACTACAAGAAGGAATGGGGACATTACTATTTAAGGCAAATTATAGGTATAAACCAAGAACGTTATTATTGCTATATTAAGCAAAGAAAACGAGTAACACAGCTAAATAAAGAATGGAGACGTTAATGGATTTTTATATAGACCTTACGGAAATAGCTAAGCTAGTATAGTAAAGGATAAAAAAGTACTATAATGCTAAGAGATCTAAGGGACCAGATCTTAAGAAGGGAGATAAAGTGTAGCTACTATACAAAAATTTTAAGAGTTAATGACTAAGTAAGAAGTTAGACTATGTTAGACTAGGACCTTTTAAAGTTAAGTAAAGAATTTTATTAGTTATGTATAAGTTAAATCTACTAGCCAAAATAAAAATCTATCCTATATAGTATGTTGTGATACTAGAACTAGTACACAGAGATATTAAGCTACTAGTTTATAAGGCAGATATATATAGAGGATAAGAAGAAGACAAATAGCAAGTTTTAAAGATTATTAGTCACAAGGACGTAGATAACGAAATATAGTATAAAATAAAGTGGATAGGCTATAGTAAGACTACCTAGAAACCACTAAGCAACCTAGAGAACGCTATAGGAAAGGTATAGGAGTATTAGAAAAGAGTAGGTTAGGCAGCATTAATAAGGAAGAATTGCTAAAAAATAAGTTGCCTAAGGGGGACCTAAGAGAAGCAATTGCTAAGCTACTTAGAGTTGTTTCCCTTATAGAAAGAGAGCTAGTCCTTTTATTACCTAGCTTAGATAGACCCTATTAAACCAGCTTCTACTCCTTAGAATAAACCTTCTTATATATACGTTTAAGACGTTAAAGACGAGTATAAGCTAGATGTTAAGCTTTAAGGACATATATGGACTCTTCTAAAACACGTTAAACCTTAAGCAGCATAGAGGCTAGTTTACTGTTAAGTTTCTTAGTAGTAGATTAAATATGAGACCCTATAATAAGTTACTTAGGGAACCTAAAAACTGTTAAGAGTTATAGGACGCGTATACTTAGTATTAGAGATAGAGCGGATGTTGCAGAATAATTAAATATTTGCTTTAATGCACTCCAAACAAGAGGACAGTTGTTAAGATAAAGGGCTTGCTAGCGTGATATAAACTAACCCCTCTTTTACGCAGTGAGAGTATAGAGATGGTATTATCTTACCTAGAGACAAGATTGTAGCAACGGTATAAGACCGGCGAGCTGTAGAAGAAGAAGAAGATACTTTAGGTATAATAAGTAAAGATATTAACCAGACTAATTAAACGGACATTATACCTCTAGTAGACAACTTAGAGATGTTAGGAATCTTTAAGGATAAAGATAAAGAGGAGGGAGATAGTATTACGGATAGCTTAAGTATAATATTACAACTACTTAGAGAAGAGTTGGAGGAAGCTAGTTGGTTAATATAGGTACGGTCTAGAATAGATCTGGTGGAACCATATAACGAGAAATAGTAGCTAAGGTTATGTAATATAATCTGTATAATCTGTGATAGAGTAGACAGAGCACACGTACCTTACAGAGCGAAGGGATTTCTTAGGCGTATGGTTGTGTATTTAAAGGACCATAGTTCCTACCTAGATAGTTCTCTCTTCGTAGTGAATCTTAGAATACAATTGGAGTTAATCTGTTGGGCAACTACTCCACCAGTTATTATTACGTTGTTAATACTGTTCTTACCTATATACCTAGCCCAATAATAGGACCCACCGTAGTTCCTGCTATAAGGTTCCGTTACAACCCTCCCCTATTAGTTAAAATAGATAATAAGAATAAGTACTTTATTAAAAGAGTTAATAACATTAAGTATAATAAATGGAAATATAAATATATATACCTTATAAAATGGAAAGGCTTTACTAAACCTATATAGGAACCTATTAACTCTATAGGACTTATATAAGCCGTAGAAGACTTTTATAAACTCTATCTAGAACTACTATAGCCCTATTTTATAAAAGCTTAAGTTTAAAGGGGGGGTACTGTTATAGGGCACCTCTGTAATACCTTATATACGTCTACCTATATCTACCTGTTTCTACTAATGTAGTAAGAAGAGACTAACTATAAGATAACAATTTAATGGCAATCTGCCGGCAATCTACGGCAATTTGCCGCATTCTACTATATTCTGCCAAGTCCACTAAATCCTGCCAAGTTCTGCTAGGACCGCTACTTAAATCCTATTCTACTTTCTGTACGTATTAACCAAGCAACCAAACTAACGATATATACCCTTTCTTCCCGTTTCCTTACCTTCTCTCCTTACGCAACGTCTTGACCTTATTACATAGTTCATATACATAGCTTAATAATATCTACTTCGCTATATATTATCACCACTTATACTCACTCCGTGACATAGGGGGTGTACTAGAAAGGTAGGTGCGGATAGGAAGGCCCTTATATATAAATGCAATTCTAATTTAGAGCCGTGGGTCTCTAAATACAACTGTAAGTAACCTATATTACTTGTATAAGGCAGAGAGCTAATTAATACTAGCCTTGCGAGGCTTATCCCTTGCAACGGTAAGGTCCTACACATAGATGGCCGTGCGCGAACACCTTTTTCAAAATAACGTGTCAATCATCAATTACACCACCACCATGCCTCCTAATCGTGTTAAAGTTAATAAGGACCTTGTTCGAAAGACTTGATATAAGGTTCTTCGTAATTGCATTGCCAAAAAAAGGCCCCCCGAAGCCCTGGCCGTTGCCTAAATTCGAACCTCTCCATATCGACAACTGGGAGTCCCATTGATCTAATTGGCTAGCCCTTATCGATAACGGCAGGGCCCGTTTTGCCGTTGCAAGGGATATGGCGACTCTACGTCGTCCAGTAGGCCCTTGCCCCTTTACTAAATGTCGGAGTCTCCCAGGGTTCTATGGTGGGTGCTGTGGAAATTGCAAGTGGCGGGATCATGGGGCTTAATGTTCGTCGTATAATATAAATTTTTAGCCTATAGTGGTGGCAGCGGGAGCACTGGAGGGTAAGGATTAGATTGTGGAACTGGAGGACAGTAAGGAGTAGATAGAAGTTACTGAATTTAAATTGCTAGGTCTCCTCCCTTTTTTTCTATTTTTATTTTATTTTATAGTATTTTATATAAGGAGAAGTATAAATAAAAAGGTAAAAAGGAGATATCTAATTAGTAGGAAAGCTAAAGGTATTTACTAGAGCTTTATATAGAGCTTTATGCGGAGCCTCTGCAGAGCTTCGCGCAGAGCCTCCGTACGTAGAGCTTAGTGCAGCGCTTAGTGCAGAGCCTCCGTACGTAGAGCTTCGTGTAGAGCTTCGTGCAGAGCTTCGTGTAGAGCTTCGTGCAGAGCTTCGTGCAGAGCTTCGTGCAGAGCTTTTGCAGAGCTTTTGCAGAGCTCCTTATTCCGCAGAGCTCTTGTAAGCTTTATATCTATATAATATTACTTATTGTTTGTATCAACTTAATGATACAAGTGAGTCATATCCAGGGGCACGAAATACGTATAGTATTGTATGCTCGTTTGGATGGTGGTGACTGTCGGTTCTATTGAAGTAGGCTATGTGGTCTATATACTGGTGCGTCCCCTTGATTAGTCAGTGCCTCATAAGCGAGTGGTTGGTGTACCAGGTGCTGTAATCAGACACTTATCCTTAGGATATTTAGATAAAAGTGGTACCATTTTAAAGCGCTTTATAAGCTCTATAAATCTATACTACCCGTGACGTTTTGGTTTCGTAAACTCAACCAATACCACTTAGCTAGCTAAGTGGCCGCCAGCACGGTGCACAGGCGGGCAAGGAACCCAGCCGATTTTAACTAGCGATTGCTAACAAAACAAAAAAACCCTTAAAACTAAGATAATAAACCATATAGTATATATTATTAAAATCTAAATTGGTAGAAATAATAAAGAGTCCTATCTTTCTATACTTGCCATCTTTTTAAATATTAAATTCTCTCTAGGAATAAAATCATTATTTTCTAGTAGAGAGATAATTAAGATTTTTGCGGTTTTAGATTTTATAAGAATATAGTAGATTTCTATACTTTAAAAAGTAAGCAGATATAGAGAGATAGTAATAATAAAGAGTTTTAGCGAATTTAATTATACTATTTATATAGTCTATAGTTTATTATTAAAGTTTCAAATTTTTTGAACAAATTTTGGTTTTGTTAGCAATTTGCTAGTTAAAATTTTCTGGGTTCTTTGCCCACCTGTGCACCGTGCTGGCGGCCACCTAGCTAGCTAGGTGGTGTTGGTTGAGTTTACGAAACCAAAACGTCACGGGTAATAGAAAAATTATTTATTTAATATTGGGGGGTGCATTACAAGTGTAAGTATATTAGGGGTTTTTGCCAAGACTATCCGGAGACTATCCGGATACTATCAGCTGATAGGTCTATTATCCGAGAGGCCTATCCGGCCTATCCTCCGCAGGCCTGAGGCACCCTATATAACACTAAAGAGGGTTTTAAAATTAGTTAATGTTCTTAAGGATATAATATAAACCGTATTAGTATATTATATAGTACTCTTAACATTTCCTTAGCTAATTCTTTTCTATAGGTAATAACTATCTCTACTGCTCCTATCTTTAGCTTGCTGCGATTTCGAGCTCCCTCGAAACAGCCTCGCAGAAAAACGACTTAGAAGGCTCCTGCGCTTTTCGGGTACACCCCTTCTCGGGGCATTAGCCATGGTGGAGCTCGAGAAATTGCGCGCGGTTGCAGGGCCTCGTAAAGGAACTTCTCGTGAATTTTGTTGAGTCCCAGTCCGTGAGTTTGACAAGTTTAATGCTAGTAGTGGGCGTTGTGGCGAAGTAGATGCGACAGGATAATCGGAAGCGGAGAATAACGGCGGAGTTTGCAGCATTGGCGGCGGTTGTGGAGAAGGTATGCTTGCGGGTTTTGCCATGCTTGTAGACCGAGCTGAAATGGTTGACGTAGTCCTATTTGGTTGATTTATCGATGCTGCCTCGATAATCTCGGTAATACGGCTCATGGAGGCGGAAGACGCTTGATCGTCAGCGGACGGTTTCAGTCTATCCATATGGGCAAACCATGCCTTGATTCTTCTCTTCTCCTCTGCGATTTTGGGATCGTTCGACTTCCGCTTGATGGCCAACGAGGCTATCTGATCCTTCTGTTTGTCCATTGCGCAGTTGCATCCAGGACTGCAGCGCAGCGCAGTTGTCTTAAAATACTCAGTGAACGTGTGGTCTCTCTTCTTCCGGTTCCCGATTGCGAGCACGGGCATCTGTGATTCCAGGCCAGTTTCCAAGAACCCGCGGAAGCATCTTGCAAACTGCAGCTCTTCGCCACCGAGAACTGCTCCGCGTAGGATGCGCCCGCGGATGCTCTCGAGTTTCACCTCTACAGACCAGATTCGACTCATCTGCGTGAAAGAGTGGAGTGAATCAAGCGCTACGGGCGCTTGGGGCTTCTCAAACGGTGTGCCTGGCTTTGCCAGAGCCCACCTCCAACTCACATCACCGAGAGATATGAAGGCCTTGGCGGTGAACCACGGCGCAAGACTCCCCCGCAGAGCGCTCTCTAATCGGAAAACTACCCGGAAGTTCAATTTGTCTAGTTCCCAGATCTTGTCAGAATGATACTGGATCGTACTGGAAATGATCTTCGTGAATTGATGCCGCTCTGCTTCCGCGGCTGTCATGGTCGCGCGCCTGCGCAGAATCAAACCCAGGTCATCATTCATTTGCTCAATAGTGTCTTGGATTACCCGCTTCTCGGCCGGCTTGTGGCCCCGCAGGCGGTAGGTGATCTCTTGAAAGCCACTGAATAGGACGTCATCGGCGCATATGGCCAGAGCTCTCTCATAGGGGCTTGTAGATTCTGGAAGATTGCCATAAATCCCTTTCCTACGATATTTCTGGTACAAGAGCGTTTCATTCTCGAAGTCTGAGTCGTTGCCGAAGTCGGGAAAGAGACCAAAAGCGTCTACCGCCCACCCAGTCTGAGATGTTTCGATGAAGACGAAGTGCTTTAGGAGGTCTAATTAGAAAAGCTTTGAACAACAGATAGTTGCATCGTCTGAGTTCAGATCGGAGGGGGACGACTCACTGGAGCGCCGAACAGACTTGATTGCGGAATTTCTCCCCACTTGTCGTACGCAACCTCGTTATATCCGTGTCGCATAAAATTGTAAGCAGAATCGTACATGTCCTTCGCATGCTTTGCTATAGCCTCCCCAACAACGACCGCGCAGTCGTCGGTATAGCTACTCGGCATGCCTGGGAACCACAATCTCCATTCCTCCAAAGGGGGTGTTGGCACTTGCGACTGCGTTGCTACCGAAGAAGCATCAGCCGCTCGCGAAGGAACATGCGAGGAGGAAAGGAGTGTACGAACCATATTTGTGATATGGCTCTTTTTCGAGCCATTCGGCGTGTCCTTGGGCCATGGCTGCTCTAAGCCACCATCTCCGGAAATTCTTATTGTTTCGTCCCCACTTCGCCGCTTCCTCCCAAAGCCCCAGAATCCCGTTAAACTCCTTTATGCCGTCGAAAAGACAGTCGACGCTTGTCTGGAATTGGGAGCTGAATGCTGCAAACGCATTGTCAGGTTGCTTTGATCAGCCATACCATATGCGTGGGTGGATCATCTCACCTTGGACTCGCTTTGCTTCTCTCGTTTCCAGATACTCATTAAGCGCTTCCCGTACGTAGGCAAATGCTGCGACTCGGTAGACTTTAGCCGTCTCAGCCCTCTGGATTAACTCGTAGTTGCGAGCCATTTCATCATAATACTTGAAATCACTGTTCGTAGGCCTAATATTTAGCTTTAAACTTTTGCATGTTATCATGGCTCACCTTTCGGAGAATCCGTAGGCCCAAGATGGACAGCTGGAGATCTCTAACTCCTTTAGCCCAGGGTATAGCTTTCGTGCATAGCCTCTTGCTCTGCTGGATCGAAGCCGAAGAGTTGCAACACTGCGCCTTAGCATAGCATCCGCTTCAGATCGGCTAGATGATTCTTAGCGTGAACTGCAGAGCTTTATAGAACGCATCAAAACTTACTCTGCTCTGAAGATTTTTTGTAGCCCGAGACTCCGTTGATTGGAACCACCTTTCTCAACGTTGTCTGCACAACGGTCATAGAGCATGGCTGTGCGGACCCAGGACCACGCAGCTCGCTCTAATATTACACTCTTCGGTAATTCGAAGTCATGCGCAGCTAGGCGAATGATGAGGATGACTCTTGAGGGAACATAGGCTGGACCTACTCTTAAAGAACGGCCAACTACGACGTCCACCTTCCGTCCGCTCCGCAGGACTCTTCAAAGCTGCCAAGGCCTTGGTCAATTCTGTTGGCATGGGGAGAAAGTCCTTCTTATGTTCTGGGGCAAGGCTGTTAAAATGGATGGAGTGCCAGATGGTAGAGTGATTTCAGAATGAAATACCCTTAGAAAAGGCCCGTACTTTCCCTGACCCGACCCGATTGCCAGGCTCAGGGAGGAGTTCAGTGTTATTTACCGCCGACAGCGGAAGGTCGACGATGTCGCAAACTGCGGGACATGTTAGGGAGCAACTCGGGCTGAGCTACGTGGGGTTGTTGACTGTACTCTGTTTGACGTCTTCTTTACTCATCAGTCGGTTAGGCAATTCGAAGGTCCCTGCAGTCTCTGCAGCGGCAGTTTTGGACGCCATCGTCAGAGAAGTCGACTCTGCTACTGGTAGTATAGGCGAAGTGGGTAAGAAGTTTGGCTGGCAGAGAAAGCTCGAGGCCTTAGGAGTGAAGCCAGGCTGGAAGGGCAATACTTATCCCTTTTATATGGCATCTGGATGTGATCTCTATGGCCGGGAGTTTCCGGCATCATGCATTTGTATTCCAGCCCTATGTTGTGGTGTATGATTGGTTCAGATTAGGGAGACAGCGGCTCTCCCGCTTAGCTTTCAGCTCCCAATATGTGGAGCAAGCCACACCGGTTGCCACCGTCATTACCCATGCCTCTCATTAAACCCAGTTTTAAGCCACCTGGGCAGTCCACCTGGGCGAATTCCATCCAGACCTGCCGTTTTGAAGGGGGGTTCCAGGTGGAACACCGACACGACCAGGTTGATCGATTCCGCCCTCCATGATATTTTTAACCCATTCGTGATCTAATTCGACCAACTATAAAGCCTTATATATTGCCCACAGTATCGACAGGCGTTCTAGCGATAATATCGCTGCTTTATGTGCTTATTAAGTGTGTAAGGAACCTTCCAAAATTATTAAATAGCAGGCGCTCTTTTCTGGCGAATCGCCTGCCGAACGAACGCCTTCCACCAGGTGGAAAGCACCCCTGCTTTGGCGTCTAGAAGAGGCGCTTACATCCTGAAGATTGCGCCCAGGTGGACCTTAAAATCGTCGACCTGGCTGCGCCCACCTGGTGGAGTCGACCTGGTCAAAAAAAGGTATCGAACGTGCCCCTAGGCATGCTCCAACATTCTTCAAAATTTCTAGAAATTCTTAGGCGTCAAATCTACTGCGCATGGGGCACGTGCCGATCGGCCAATTGGCCCAAAAAGACCGGTCCTCTTGGCAAAGCCAAATAGGGCGTATTTCATCGGTTAACAGCACGGCTAGCACGTTTCTCGACTTGCTTATAGACATAACATCGTATTTCGAGAAGCTGCAATGGTATTCTGGGCACACAGATGATGGCGCGGATATTCCGAGAGCGGTGGATCGAGCTGCTCAGCCCCAATCACCCCTTCGATGTTGTTTATGGTATTGCTCTTGGCATGACCATTTTCGGAAAGCTGGGCTTTGGAGGCGCCCTCACGCATGGAATCAAAACACTGCATGCGAAGCTCTCCTTTCCACCGAGCCGTCCTCCCAATAGCGCCTTCTAGGTGTTTCCGTGTCCTAGTCTGTATCGTGTCATCCTTCAGTCAACTCGTATTGGCCAAGCTTAATTGTGGTTTTTGCCCTCTGAAAGCAAACTCACGTTGCAATGCCAGATTACGAGGCGACACCACGGCTTGCAGACCGCGAGCAGCAAGAGCAAGGTTCGTTCTCCAGTGCTGTATCCCCTGACACTCTGATAAGAGATGCGCAGTGAGGGATATCCTTGGTCTGAATGGCCACATGTTGAACAATGTCGATTCGCTGCCGGAACCTGGTAATAGAGTTGGTACTGGGCGGGTGAGAAGGTTCGCCGCGGTAGGTGTTTGTTTCGTTATCTTGCGTGTTCGGTTTCCGTTACTTGAAGTTCCAAATTGGGCGCGTCCTGATGGCTTCCCAGCCTAATGCCTTTGTTCGCCCTCCAACATCTAGGAACGAGAACAGTCCACGAGCTCAACCACAAGGAAGTCAGACTAGAGCTACAGCTCCAAGTCCAGACAGAACGAGTGGTCGAAGCGGCCCGCGAGACAATCAAGCAACAGCTACAGCTCCAAGTTTAGGGGGAACAAGCAGTCAGTCCCGCTTGCAAATCAATCAAGCAACAGCTGCAGCGCAGAGTCTAGGCAGAACGAGAGCCCCAAGCCGATTGCCACAAGAAAGAGTTGGTGGGAGCCCTGCGGCTGACGGTTCTTCAAGTACGTCGGAGTTTCAGCGCAGACGTTGAAGTTTCTTAGCTCAGGATGCTGATTTCTGACTGATCCAACGCCAGGTGTCGCCATCGAGCTGCAGCCGACCCAGAGGGTAGCTGGGTATGCTGGACTCGCTAGCTTCATCTCAAGCGACAAGGTCTTTTGCGTATTTCGGCGATTCGACAAGTTGTCAACACGCAATCTTCTCTACCTTCAGGATGAAATTTGCGAGCTCGAAGAGAGGCTTGATGCTCTAGATCAGGCTGATTTGCAGTCTAGAAACCACGTTGCGTTGTATTCCCTCCACTCAAGAAGACATGATCGCAACGCTGAAAGGCGAGTAATCATGCAAACTTTGGATGATAAGTTGTACGCTTATCGTGAGTACAACAGCAGTTACGACTTCGAGATTTAGCTAATGGATTATAGAAAAGAGGCTATGTCTGCATTCGAGGTGCTTGCAGATGGAGAAGGCTAGGGACATGTATCTCGAAAGTGTGAGAAATTGGGTCCAAGGCGAGAAGCCAGTCGTTGAAGCAGAATCCCATTTCCTCGACGACCAGAACGACTTGGCAAGCCTAGGCTTGAAAATTGAAGAGTATCACTTTTTTGAAAAATGGGTAGAAAAGCACTTCTCGCAAGTATTCGCAAGCAAGGTGAGTGTCTTCATTACCTTCTGTCCTATTTCTTCTAAAGCCGAGGCGCAGAGGCATCGCAAGAAGCCCTTGTACGGAAAAGAAGTCCAGTATTACTCCGCAACAAGCATTCGGAGACTTGTCCGGGCAGCTCTTACGATAGCTGCGGTCATATTCCTCGTCGCGCCGTTGTTTGCTCTGAATTATGCTCGGAAGCAAGAGCTCCGGTTGGCTTTAATTGGGGTATTCTCCCTAATCTTCGCCCTGGCGGTATCGTTTGCAACAAAAAGCCGGAACTTTGAGATATTTGCAGCAATTGCCGCGTGGGTTACTACAATCCTTTGATGCCGTTTTCGCGCTAATCTGATATCACGCGCAGGTATGCCGCTGTCCTTGTTGTATTCGTCGGAAACAATTCTTCCCCTGGCTTGTGAACTATGCAGGCAAATAATTCCAATAAATCTCAAGGGAATTTGTTGTGTTTTGAATGTAAAGCGAAACCTTTTTAACAGTAAAATGTTGACCTGAGTCGGATTTCCTTACCACCATCTTACCACTGTCTTTGATGCCTACCACCTTATGACTCACCACCCCATGTCTTACAACCTGTTTCTGTTGCCTGTACCGACCTTATATATATAGAGAGCTTCTAGAGCCAGCTTTAATAGACAGTAAGATCCGATAAGGACCAGTTCTGTTATAAAGACCAGACTTGCTATTAAGTAAGCAAGCCAAGCCTGAAAGCCTTAGCTTGCTGGCTTGAAACTTTTCACACCTAAAGCTGGCTTGCTTGGCTTGATAGGCCAAACAGTTGGCTTGCTTGGCTTGCTTAAAGGCTTGTTTAATTTTATATAGAAATTTTAGAGTAATATATAAAATCAAGCCTAAGCCACTGATTTGGCTAAAAAGCTCCTCTACAGCCCTAATTTATAGTTATTATAATATAAGTTTGCGTAGAGATAATATAATAAGGAAGTTTGCGTGGCTAAGGGCGTCTATCACAAGGCTTGGCATGGTGGTGAGAAAGGCTTCAGTAGGAAGGCTTTGGTAGGGAGGAAGATCCTACTAGTAACTCTAACAGTTAGCTACTAGTTATATTAATCGCGGTGAACTTACTACCTTATCTACTAGATTTTTTAAAGCCCATTCTTAAATAGCTGCAATTACACTGTAAGGCAGTAATAATATTAGGATAAAGCTTTAAGCAACGCGGCTCTAGTAGATTACCAGCTTTACTAAATACCCGTTTGCAGTTATTGCTTATAGCTAGTATAGTTAATATATTAAGAGCTGTCACAGAGTGAGTATAAGCGACGATAATATATAGCAAAGTAGATATTATTAAGCTATATATATAAACTATGTGATAAAGTCAAGACGTTGTATAAGGAGAGAAGGTAAGGAAACGGGAAGAAAGGGTATATATTGTTAGTTTAGTTGCTTAGTCGATATGTACATGGAGCAGAATAGGATTTGGGTAGCGGTCCTAGCAGAACTTAGTAGGATTCGCTAGACTTGGCAGAATATAGTAGAATGCGGCAGATTGCCGTTAGATTGCCGTAGATTGCCGGCAGATTGCTATTAAATTGTTATCTCACGGTTAGTCTCTTCTTGCTGTGTTAGTGGAAATAGGTGGAAACAGGTAGATATGTATAAGGTGTTACGGAGGTGTCCCGTAACAGTACCCCCCCTTTAAACTTAAGCTTCTGCGAAATAGGGCTATAGTAATTCTAGGTAGAGTTTGTAAAAGTCTTCTATAGCTTATATAAGTCCTATAGAGTTAATGGGTTCTTATAAGGGTTTAATAAAGCCTCTCCATTTTATAAAGTATATATATTTATGTTTCTATTTGTTATACTTAATATTATTAACTCTTTTAATAAGGTACTTATCCTTACTATCCACTTTAACTAGTAGGGGAGGGTTTTAAATCTGTCTAGGTAGGGCGTCTAATATAGGGGCAGTAGGGTGGAGGACTGACGTATAGAATATAGGGTGGATTTTAACCGTATTAGGGAGCTTTAGTTAGTAGGCATAAGAAAAAACAACTTTTTTAACCTTATAAGGGCCGGCGTTCTTCTAATTAAGTTTCTTAGTAGGTTATTTTATGTTTAGATTTCTTATATCTAGCTAGATAAAGTTACTAATTTAGTAAGCTAGTACTAGGGTTTAGTTCTTGTCAGTAGATATTCGTTTCATGTATCACGTACATAGAGCACGTGATCTACGCGAGACGCGTATATATATCATCAAGACGTGTAGATAGAACGACAAGAATCCAACTACACACCGCACTGCACGTATATTACGTCTATTGCACTGTGTTAAAGCATACCAACAGTTCTTATTTACTATAGCTTTATAGACAAACTAGGCCCATATTATTTTATTAGTAAGGAACTCTTATAGTTCTTCTATCTTCTTTATAAATTAATTTGTTTCTATAACTTATAAGGCTTAATAAGCTAGGTAAGAAACATTACTAAAGGGTTTAAAACCTATTTATAGGTACTAGCTATAATTAGCCAGGAATAGGGAGACCTTTATAGTTTCTAAGATGGAGTTATTTATAGTAAACTTAGTAAATATAAGCTAGTCTATCTAGTTGTCTTATAAATATAATATATATATCCAAATATACTATTCTATTATAGCATTTGCATATTCTATTTAACTATCCATTTCTGGGTAATATGCTATAGATAATAGTGCTTTAATATAGAGTTAGGTAGTTAGTTCTTTCTAAAACACCAAGATAAACTGGCGGCCTTTATTAGAGACAATTGTTTTAAGGAGTCTATAGAGTTTTTATACATAATCTAGGAACAGTTAGGCAATGGTAGGTATTAACATATTAGGGCAGGCGATTAAGTATCTTATCTTAGATAGTTGGTCTATAACTACTATAATATTTATGTAGCCTTTACTTATAGAGAGATTAACAATAAAGTTAATTAAGATATCCTTCTATCTTTGGTCTGGAATAGGCAGTGGCTTTAAAAGGCCGTTATACGTCTTATGTAAAGCTTTGGCTTATTAGTAGGTATAGCAGCTAAAAATATACCTTTATATTATATTGTGCATATTTAGCTAGTAGTATTCCTATTAGAGTAGTTCTAGGGTTTTTCCACTGCCTAGGTAGCCGACTACTAGTAGGTTGTATATATATTTAAAAAGCTTAAGCTTAAGTTTATTATAGTTAGGTATAACTAGGCGGTTCTAGTAGTACAAGCGGTCTCCATAAGCTTTATATTTACTTAGAGAGATCTTTTTAGAGCATCTAACGCCATCTTAAATTAGCTTAAGTATCTCTTGGATAAACTTATTATTTAGGTATTTGTTAATTATAATCTATTTAATTAATTAATTAGTTATTTTAAGAATGTATACCATAAGGTTTTTAGCTAAGGGATTAAATAATCTAGGGCGAAGCAGGGTTTAATTGTGGTAAGCGCGTACTTCTTCCTATACTGGTATATCTTGTAAACATTAGGTTAAGGTATTAGGTTTTTAACCTTAGACGCCTAAGTGGTATATAATTAAGAATTAAAAACAAGATAGATATTCTAACCAGCGGGCTTAATAATAATTTAGTTGTTTTGTGGTTATAAAGTACTATAGATTCTTATAGTCGCTAAGAACCTTAATTGGAAATCCAGCGCCTTTTAGTTTAGGTTACTATTGTTTAAAATATCTAATAATGGCTAATAATTCCTTATTATAGATCTCGTAGTTACATTTAGCTAGGCTTAGTCATTTTAAGAAGTATACTATAGGGTATAGTACTCCTTCCTTATTATACTGAGACAGAATGCCTCCGGTGACATAGTTAGATAAGTTAGCTTCTATAATACTCTTTTGGTTTAGGTTAAAGTGTTAAAGTATAGGTATAGTAGTAAACATAACTTTTAGATAGGCAAAGGCCTTCTTATATTCCTTATTAAAGATAAGGTTTTATCCTTTTAGGTTAGAGCTATAAGGGGTAAGACTAAGGCGGAGAAGTTATTAATAAACTATTAGTAGAAGTTAGCAAATCCTATAAAGGCTCTTACGTCCTTAACATTCTTAGGTTCTTACCAGTTTATAATTACTTTAATCTTCTTTGGGTCTATTTATATACCGTTTATAGAAATAACAAGTCTAAGATATAGGACTTCTATTTTATAGAATTTGTACTTATCTATATCTAATTATAAGCCAGCTCTATATAGGGCTTTTAAGATAAGGTCAACGTATTTCTTATATTTAGTTAGGTTATTACTATATACTAGGATATTGTTAATATAAGTAGTACAGAAAACGTCTAGATAAGGTTATAGGGTATTATTTATAAAGTGTTGGAACGAACTTAGGGCATTTATAAGGCTAAACGGCGTTACTAAGTATTTAAATAGTCCGTATCTAGTACGGAATGCAGTAAGCCATTTATCTCCCTTTGCAATACGGAGGCGGTTAAATACGTAGATAAGGTTAAGTTTTATATAGTAGCGAACCTTACTTAATTAGTTTAGTGTCTTTTGAATTAACAGGAGCAGGTATTAATTCTTAATGGTAATAGCGTTAAGAGTTTAGTAGTCTATATAGAAGCGCAGACCGCTGCTAGGTTTCTTAATAAAGATTATAGGTATAGCTATAGGCAAAGAGCTTGCTCTGATAAATTCTTTACTTAGGTACTCATCTAAGTACTTTTACAGTACTTTAAGTTTGTTTTAGGATATTCCGTATAGGGGTCTAAATCCTAGCTGTTTTCCTTCTTTAGGTATGATTTTGTGGTTATATAGTTAGTATTCCACTAAATTATTAGCTTTCTTTCGTAAGAATACCTCTAAGTGCTTATAGTGGCATACTAGTACTTTTATGGTAGGGTTAGTGTGCTTTTTCGGTACTAGGGCCTTTTTAATATTGGCCATTATAACGGCAAAGATTGTATATTTAGGTTTCCTAGCAAGTTATGCTAATGGGGTAGCTCCAATTATATAGATATCTAAGGTGTTAAGCGGGCTTAGATTATCCTTAGTTTCTTATATAGTTTTAGGTTTAGTATTAGATCTAGTATTAGATATAGAGTTAGTATTAGATTTGGTTTTAGGTTTAGTGTTAGGTGCGGAGTTAGTATTAGATTTAGGTTTAGGTTCTTTAAGTATCCTTTTTATAGTAGAATACCAGTTCTTCTAGTACCTTTATATATTAAGCTTAGACTTCTACTTAGTTCGGGGTATAGTAGTTAGAGTTAGTTTATATAGTTTAGTATAATTTCTAGGTTCTTAGTGGACGTCAGTGGAAATCTTATGTTAGTGGAATTTAGTGGAATTCTTAGGTTAGTAAAATTAGGTAGACTTTTTAGATATAGGGTGGACGTTAGTGGAAATTTTAAACTAGTAGATTCTAGTAGATTTTTTAGATTTTAGTTTAGGGCTTAAGCAGCAAGTTATAAAGCACTTCTACTTATAACAGGAGGCGGTAAATAGAAGCTTAAGGTTGTCCTAATTAATAGTTACCTTATTGTAAGAGGCCAGCCTAACCAGAACGTATGATTATCTAATCAATAGTATTATAAGTAAGTAGAAGGTAAGTCGAAGGTAAGTCAAAGGTAGAATGAATTTCATATATTAAAGGACAAATGCTTCTAACTACTTCCATTTAGAGACTAATCACTAGTTCTTCTCTAGAGGAGAACCAGCTTCCTATATAAACCTTCTAAGACATTAGTAAAACCTTTCGCCCCTATCTATCTAACTATGTCTCTTCTGGAACATACATAGGACATAGGCAGGATATTAATAAAACCTCCTACTGTCTTATCTAATATGTACCTCCTAGGGGATTCCATTACAATTGCCTCCCCTTTAAGGGTCTTAGTCCTCTAAGACTTCGCCTCTTAATAATCTCTTATAGAGTTCCGGCTAAAACCACTAGGGAAATTCTTTAGTGGAAAGGTACTCTATAATACGGCTCATTACCAGTTCTTTACTAGCGTAGAACCTTACTTTATCTTTTTATTCCTCCGCTCTTCTTCCACTATAGCTCTTATAGTGCCTTTATAATGGAACTTTGATAATAATAATAAAAATTAGATAGGATTCACCTTCCTTATTATAAGAATTTGTTATAACCTAATCCAGAGGTTGTCCTATATAACGCGTTAACTAGCCACCATCCCCATTCACCTAAAATAGGTCTTAATAATAACGTCTTAATATTAATTTCTTTTAGTTTATAAGCTATTGTCTCTTATGCGTCTTTCTATTAACAACACTATTCATCTTGCCTTTTAGTAGACCATTTTTTATTATATCTTAGCTTTTAGCTTTTATATCTCCAGCTATTCTTTCTTCTACTGCTCTGTTCTCTTCTTATAACACATCTATAGGTAATATGATCCCTATTTTATCTCCTTAATAATACTAACTTCCCATAGTGTTCTCTTATAATGGCTTGTAATTGTGCTACGCGTCCCTAAACTAGCGGCGGTGTTATCCCTGCTCCGTTGGCATTATAGACCACTTCTATTACTCCTACAGTAGTTTCTCTAAAGTGCTGCCGTTATTGCGTTCACGCGCTTACATTGGACCCGTTCTATACCTATAAAATGCCGCGCTCTAGTGAGAACAGATCTAAGTGTTCCCACTATCACAGCTAGAAAAAGACCTATGTTTTAATATTTCCTATTCCATCCTATTCTAGACTTTACTAACTATATTAGATCCCCGCTATTTACGCGCATAAGGCTCGCCAGCTCCAACGCGCTATTAGGGATTTCCGTCTATATTAAAACAATAATAGACGGGGACGGAAGGTGTCTTCCATTACTCGCAGCCTTTTTAATTTAATAAGGGTTTCTACTACTATGGAAACACAGCGATCTTAGACATATAGTGTCCAGGAGCGTATATATAAGTAGCTTATTTTTATAAATAATAACATTCGCACTCTTACGCGGGCCTTTCTAGCTAGGTAAGTCTCTTTAGTAACACGTTTAGGAACTATGCTAACTCTTTAGTTATTAACTTTTTAATCCCAGCCTAGATGCCGATTTGGAGCCTAGGGATAACACTAAGGATAGTAATAAAGATAAACATTCTCCCCGCTAGTCCCCTGGTTGTGGTAGTCCATCTAGTTCTCGCCGCTCTAAAAAGAATATTAGTAAGAATACTAATACTTTTAGGGATAGAAGTGTTAATAATACTACTAACAATAACGTTAAGATGGAGGAGGAGGCTCCTATTTCTACTTTTAGTATTTAAGTTATTATCTTGTTCTTTCTTTCTTCTTATAGAATAGCTTTATAGGGTGCCTCTCTAGTGCCTCTAGGATACCTTAGTACTAGGAATTAACTTTATACTTTAGGGATACCTCTATTCTTATTTTTGGTAACAGTCTATATGAAAGCAGCATACCGCTATAATCTCCATATATAATAAACGGGTAGTATTTTTATAGGTGCTTTACAATTTCTCAAAATTTCTAAATCTTTACTCTATGTCTTTTTGGTCCTCTTTATATTATTAACTCTACTGCGTATCTCTAGTGTCAGACCAAATACTCTCCTTTTATCCCTAGAGAATCCTTCTAAGTCCCTAGGGCCCCTTCTTCTAGTACTACTACTTATTTTTAAACAGTGTCTTCTTTAGACAGCATCCCTAGTGGTTTTTATATAGATCCCTATAGCTTTCTCTTATAGGATTCTAGGATCCCTATTATAATAGCAAAACATTCCCATTTCTAATACCTGTGCTTAACCTTATGGTTTCAATTTGCGGGGTCTTCCCTATTATCTTACCTATAGTATATCTAGAACCGTTGCTAAATCCTAATTTATGGTCTTTAGGAAATTTTTAATTGCCATATCACATCCTAGTTAAAGGTGCTCCTTAGGTTCCCAACTATTATATGCCTAGAAGTATCCTTCCTAACAAACCAAAAATTCGCGTTTCTTCTAACGCCATCTTTAATTAAAAATGTCTTCTATATTCCATTCTAGTTCCCCATTAATTTCGCTAAGTGGGGGTGGTTCTATACCATCTCTTCTCCAGTATAACTCCAATAAGGAAACATAAAATATGGGATATATTAGATATAATTTCAGTAATTCTAATTTATAGGCTTAATTTCCTTTAGTTTTCCTAACTACCTTAAAGGGTTTAAGCTACCTATAGTCCAGCTTCTTCTTAATACATTTCGTCCAGATATTTTTTATAGATAGTAAGACTTCGTCTCCTATTTCAAATTCTTTAGGCATATGTCCCTTATTATAGTACCTTTTTTATATAGCCTGGGCGTCTAGTAAGTGCTTTTCAAGTTCTTCTCTACGAATTCTCATTTAATTAATTCTCTCAGACGCTGCCAGTGCCTCTCTTTTAGGAACGATGTCCTTAACGTTCCAGGGGTTATTTACTTTTACCCCAAACAGTGCTTTATAAGGGGTCATTTTTATACTACTATAGATGCTTATGTTATACACGTATTACGCTAAAGCCAACTATAATAGCCAATTATCCTGTTAATAATTAACATAACAGCGGAGGTAGTGTTTTAACAACACATTTAGACGCTCTGTTTGCCCATCTATTTGCAGGTAGAAGGCAGTGCTTATCCTTTACCATATCTTTAATAAGAGACAAAATAAAGACCAAAATACGCTATTAAATACGGTACCTCTATTGGACACAATTCCCCTTGGCGTGCCAAATAGGAGCCACCGCTCCAAAAACAGGTCTGCCAGTTCTGCTACTATGATTATTATTAAAATAGCAAAGTACCCTAAAAACTTTATATATCTATTAACAATTACTAGGATAGTGTTAGCAACCTCTCCAGTTCTTATTTTAGTAGGGGGTAAGCCTATTATAAAATCTATTGTTAATTCTAATATGGGTCCCTATAGAATAGGAAGCACTGATAACTCGCCATATAGGCAATGCCTGGGTATCTGTACCCTTTGGCACGTATTATATCTTAATATATAGTCCTTAACTTCTTTAGATATTCCATCCCAAAAGTATTTCCTTTAAACGGCCTTAAGGGTCCTATTAGCACCATAGTAACCCCTAAGAGGGTTATTATAGAAGACCTTTAGAATTTCGTCTTAAACCGTTTAGTCCTTTAGAATATATATAGCACCCTTAAAGCGCAATAGACCCTTTTAGTCTTGTTACTACAGCTTCTTAGTAACTCCGGCCAAGTTAGTCTCCACTACATCTTTCCACCTCTCCCTAGAAACAAAGGCGTCCCTTTATTATACTTAAAGAAGAAGATCTGGAAAGGTTTTATATAGATTACTTATTTCCATTTTACCCGCCGCCATTGCGGACTTTAGACGTGGCATAAGATATTTCAAACTATTAGTGCCAGCAGATTCTCCTACCGTTATACAGTATGCCATGCTGCAGATAGGCATCTTGCCTATCCCCTTTAGATCCAGAAACTCGTAGCTAGTGCGCTGTTAAGTTAAAGGTGCCATAACACCCCTAGTACATCCTATAGAATTCTCGCTAATTCTGGGGTATGCCAACTTTATAATATCTGCTTGGTTTATAACCTAGTCTATAACCATATCTTACAGCTCTATTATTATAGTGCTTCACAGCTGTATTACTAGGACCTCTGCCCTGCCGCGGAATTCTATAGTTCTAGAGAAAGACTTTTCTTTCTTCCTAAGCAAATTTTGTAATGTGGGAATTATTTCCCCTATGCTATCCTAGATTCTCCTAGTCTTATAATCCGGACGTCTTAACAACCTATTAGCGGGATTTGTCTTTCCTAGGCAGTACATAATTTTAAAGTTATACTGTAATAGTGCCTCCGCCCATCTAGCTTATTAACCGCTTAACACCTTTATAGTTATAAAGTATTCTAGGTTATTATGATCTATAAGGACTTTAATAGGATAATTGCTTCCTATATAATAATATTGCTAGTGCTTCATTGCTGCAACTATCGCGAGTAGCTCCTAGTCGTGCGTTATATAACACTGCTCTATAAGGGTCATTTTCCTTAACTAAAACGCCACAGGATGCCATTCTCCGTCTTTTAATTAAGATATAATTGCCCCTAGGGTAAAGCCGGATGCATTTGTTTTAAGGTGTATACGTAGCTCCCAGCAGAAGTATATTAGGATAGGCACTGACGTAAATAAATCCTTTAACTAGTCTATAGCCTGCTTAGCAGCTTCCTTAAATATAAAGGGTCCTAACTTCTTGCTATCCTTAGATCCCTTTAGCAGATTAATAATTAGGAGTATTACTCGCAAGTAATAAATAATAAACCTTTAGTAGAAGTTCGCTATACCTATAAAAACCTATACTTCCCTAAACATTATAGGGTATGGCTATTCCCTAATAGCGTCTACCTGGCTTTTCTCCATTAACACTCTGTTAACGCTGATAATAAAGCCCAGAAAATTAATGCTAGTGATATAGAACGAGTATTTTTTTAGGTTTATATAGAGCTTATATTCCCGTAGTCTTTCTAGTACTATTTACACATGGTGCGTATATGCTTTGTAGTTATTAGAGTAGACTATAATGTTATTAAGGTAGACCACATATATTATATCTAATAGGCCCAACAATACCTTATTAATATAGGCCTAAAATGTCGCCAGTGCGTTAGTAAGCCTAAATAGCATCACTAGGTACTTAAAGTGGCCGTACTATATTCAGAACACCGTTTTCCATTCATCACTGGCTTTAATCCGGATTTAATAGTATACATCTTTTAGATCCAATTTCGTGAATATCTTTACGCCTAATAGCCTATTAATAAGCTCCCCTATTAAGGGTAGCGGGTAGCAATTCTTTATAGTAATCTTATTTAGCGCCTAATAGTCAATATAGAGGAGAAGGGTCTTGTCCTTCTTGGGTATAAATATAATTAGTGCCCCTGCCTAGCTTATAGAAGGCCGAATCTATCCTCTCTAAAGATTATTTACTATATACTAACGCAATACTGCCAGCTCGTTTTCTAACAGGTTATATAGTGGTCCGAAAGGAGGTTTCTTATCTCCTATATCTATCTCATGCTCTACTAATATAGGGTTAGGCAAGGTGTGCGTAGCTTCCTTATTAGCAATATTCTTTAAGTCCGCATATTCCTATAGAATCTCTGGTTTCTTAACTGCGTATAGCCGGATATCCAAAAATAAATACTCCGCGTCCCTATTCTTAGTATTAAAAGTGGTATATATAGCATACGCCTACCCTTCCTCTTGTATATGGTTTAAGAAAGTCTTTTAATCTTTAACCATAATGCGCGGTTAAGACTTCTGGTATTAATACAAGGCTAAAGGCTAATTAATATCTAGATTAACCTATTAAAGCCATAGGTATCCCAAAATAAGGTTATACCCCTTAATTTCTACGGCGCAGAAGCGCATCTCCTATATATCCAATAGACCATCGCGGTCCTGGCTAGCCACGGAAAAAGTTTATTCCCTATAGCACGGAATCCAGTGGCCTTTAATGCTTCAAACAGTGCGCACCTATAAGCCACTAAGGTCCAAATCCAATTCCTTTACTAGTAATTAAGAAATAAACCCCATGGTCGCGCCACTATCTATAAGGCAGTCTTGCGTTACCCATTCGTCATTAACTTAAATAGAGACGGGAATAACTATATGGTAGCTTACTCCCTCCTTCTCTTACTAGCCTAGTATAAGGGAGTAAAGATCTACTAGGCTCTCTCTTTTCCTAATTAAGCATTCTCTTGCTTCTTCTATCAACAGAAGCGCTATATGTGGCCTTTCTTACCGCAGTTATAACAGCTGCATAACTCTTAGTTCTACGGTTTCTGCCTATTATCATTCTAGGGTTAACCAGCGTTGCTCTAAGGTTGCGAAGCCTGCTCATATTATCCTTCCATAAAGTAGTTAGGTTGGGATCTACCCCTTTTATTAAAGCTAGGTCTAGTTCTACGCTCTTTATTATTAGCGTCTTATTCCTTTCGCTTCTCTAGATAGTCTCTTTTAGCGTTCTCAATCCAAGTAGCTTTAGAGATAAGCTTTTCTTAAGAGGTAGGAATTTCCCCCTTCTCCTATATAGCCTATTAAATCTTAGGTTGTAACTTAGCAAGTAGCTAATAGAGTTATATAGCGTTGTCCCACAAGTCTAAGTAGGGTATATTGTCTTCTAGCTCTTTTAAGTAGTTTACGAACTGGACTACACTCTAGCCTTCTTGCTGTTTTGTATTATAGTATTACTAGTTATAATCCATCCCTTAATTAGTAGGGTCTTAGACCTAATTAACCAACTAGGACTTAAGTTCGCTAAATTTAAGGGGTATGGTAAGTTTCTTCTTATAGCATATCCATAAACTCTCAATAGTGCCATGTAGAAAGGTAGAAGCAATTAGTATCTAATTATACTCATTAGAGTAACGTTTCGGATCCAGCCAAAACTTAGTTTTGCATTAACGGATAAAACAATTACAGTTCCTAAGACTATTACTATTATACTCATTAGGTTCCTTTATGCGGAATTTAGGTTTATCTAATGTTATAATATAGTATAGCGTTGTCCCTCTAAGTCCGCTTTGTGTCTAGGGTGTCTGTGCTTCTCCCAATTATTCTTGCAATTATCCTTGGTAGTCTTAATATGCTTATCTCAATCATATCTCCAACTCCTTTGTCTTTTATAGGGTCTCGCGTAGCAACCACTCCAATGACTCCCTAGCGGTGATCGTTCCTGAGGGTCTTGGAAGGTTAGATAGACTAGCTATAGCTTCCTAGTCTACTTCTTTGTAAGTAGAGGGAATGCGCTCCTCTAAAGAGACTCTCTAAGCCTCTTAAGGTGAGGGCGTTGCTTTGTGGGGTAAAGGAGTATGGCCCATTATCGTTAATTAATAGCCGTATATTCCTAACGGATTGTGAGCAATTAGAATTATAAGAGGCCAGCCTAACTAAAATGTATAATTATCTAATTAACAGTGTTATAAGTAAGTAGAAGGTAAGTTAAAGGTAAGTTAAAGGTAGAATGAGTTTCACGTATTAAAGGACAAATGCTTTTAACCACTTCCATTTAGAGACTAATCGCTGGTTCTTCTCTAGAGGAGAACCAGCTTCCTATATAAACCTTCTAAGACACTAGTAAAACCTTTCGCCCCTATCTATCTGACTATATCTCTTCTGGAACATACATAGGACGTAGGCAGGACATTAATAAAACCTCCTACTGTCTCATCTAATATGTACCTCCTGGGGGATTCCGTTACACTTATATAGCTTTATTTAGGGCTGTTTAAGGATTACTAGGTAACCTAGGGTAGTTATAAAGAGTTTAATTAATTCTTTATAGTTTAGGTATTAGAGTCTTAGGGTCGCTATATAAGTAATACAGCCTAAAATAGTGCGTTTACTATTAAATCTAAATACGTTAATATGCTAGTTAAGGGGTATTAGGGTAAACCTATTATCTTATATAAAGATCTTATTAATAAATCCTATGCCGCTAGCTCCTATATTAATTAGGACTTAAGTATTAGCCTATTAACCTTTCTACTAAAAATAGTAGTTAACGGTTATACTATAATCCTAAGAGTTAGGTTTTACAATATCTAATGTATTTAACAAGATCCTATAATATAGCTGTCCTAAAGAGCAACTTAACTCTAGGACGTGCCTTTTAGTGGCAAGCAGGAAGGGTTTCCTTTAGAATATTAGTTATAACTTCGTCTTTATAAGTGGTGCTTACTAGATATAGGGCTAGAACTAGGTAAAAATTAGGGGCGGTAACTGGAGGATTAGTATAGTAAACGGCTACTAGTATTAGCCGTTTATAAATTCTTTTGGAAAGGGACGGAGTAATAGCTAAAGATATAAGTATTACTTCCGCACTTAAAACAGAGGCTATATTTAATACATTACTCTTATTTAGCAGATCCTTTTAGGGTATAGAAAAGGGTCCTAGTATTAATATCTATAGCGTCTAAGTCCTTGCGGGTCTTAGGCGGTTAGGGGGCAGAGTATTAAGGTATATATTTTAGGGCAAGGCGTAGTAAGTCATTATATAGGCTATTAATGACGTTAGTGTAGGCAGTAATAGTACTTAGCAGTTTAACTCCTATAAGAGATACCTTTAATTTAGGGTTTAGAGATTCTACTAGGCAATTAATTAAGGCGGGTTTGTTCTATCTGGTCTCTTTGGCATAGTAGTGGAATTTAGTAAAGTATAATAGGAAGTTCTTAGAACCCTATATTATCTTATTTAGTTTCCTTTATAACATAGCAACTTAGTTAGGGTCGCCATAAGATACTTCTAGTATAGTAACTAGTTTCTCTACTATACTTTGTAAAGGCTTAGTCAACAGAACAAGAATCTATTAGTAGGCAGTAACGAGAATTCCAAGACGAGGACTAGAAGAAGGTCGAGGAAAGGACACGTCTATATACATAGGGCCAAGGCTCGGCTCGGCCGAGCCCCTGACTAGGGTCTGTAACAGTGCCGTAACATACTTAGTTGGAACGGGTATATAGTGTCCACAGCATCTCCTTTTAGGCGGCTTATAGTATAGTAAAGTTAACTATTAGGGGTAGGGTAGCAATTAATACTGCCGCTTAGCTTATTCTGAAGTTGGTTAAAAAAAGAGCGTAGCTTACTCCTCTTACTAGAATAAGCGGGAGGATTAGGGAGGCGTTTAGATAACTTTTTTTTAGGGGCATTAACTGGCGAATTTAGGGTTAAGGAGTTAGTTTTAGGTGCGTTCTTTTTATCTAGTATTTATAGGTTAATACTAGTAGGGATAGGTAGGGGCGACGGTATAGTATGTCACGGCACTGACCTGACGCGTTGTTATGGCTACGCGTATGCATGAGCACGGTCCTAACCCCTGAGCAACACGTATATATACCTGCCTCGTCTCCTGTACATAGATCCTTACACGACATCGTTTGTCAATGATACACAGTCACAGTTACCTCGTTGACCCTCTGCACGTACTGTGACATAGTAGATGGTAGGTTGTAACAAATCTCTTTAACTTCCTTTCTTAGGGATTAGACTGTCTTGTAATATTAAGCTTCTTATTAGGTAAGAGCGTCTATAAAAGCCTCTTAGAGACTTCTTATTTGTTTAGTAAATAGGGCGTATAAGTTTTTTATAGATAAAGGGGTTTCCAGGTTGTTCTATATATTAGTTAAGGCAGGACAGAGTATATAGTTTAACGCAACGTAGTGTTATAGAGTGAGTATAAGCGATAATAATATATAGTAAAGTAGATATTATTAAGCTATGTATATAAACTGTGTAATAAAGTTAAGACATTATATAAGGAGAAAAGGTAAGGAAACGGGAAGAAAGGGTATATATCGTTAGTTTAGTTGCTTAGTTAATACGTACACGGAGCAGAATAGGATTCGGGTAGCGGTCCTGGCAGAACTTGGCAAGATTCGCTGGACTTGGCAGAATACGGTAGATTGCCGTTAGATTGCCGTAGATTGCCATCAGATTGTCGTCTCGCGGTCGGTCTCTTCTTGCTGCGTCGGTGGAAACAGGTAGAAACAGGTGGACGTGTATAAGGTGTCACGGAGGTGTCCCGTGACAAGAGCCATCTGTGCGAGCTTTGGCCGAGTTATTTGCTCCTACCACCAGTAAAGTATAGGGTTGTTCGCCAGTGGGTAATTATCTAGTAGTGGTGGTAGAGTCTTCCAAGCTTTATATTTGTCTAACGCGCTAATAGAGCTTTAAGCCACACGGCTAGTATTAGCATGAATATAATTATCTCTGGCTAATAATGTGTATGTATGTCTTGGCGGTAAATAAGCCGATAGAGTATTTAAGGAAGGACCTGGTTGCTTTATATATTAAAGCTAAAGCTTCTTAAAGGATGCGTTACCTTTAATTAACCATTTTAGGTAATCTGCCTATATATTTTAGCAGAAGAGCTTATACTAAGGATGTAGTAGAATAGCTGCATAGTAGACAGGTGTATTATTAAGCTTCTTAAAATATTTCTGCAGCTTTAGCCAGCCGTAATTAAGGTTAATTATATAGTAATTCTTAATTGCGTCTTAATCTAGGTAATTATCTAGAGTTATATTAACTATGCGATCTTTCTTCTCTTTAAAAAGCTTAAGTAGCTAATTAAGTATAGGAATGACCTCCTAAATTGCTCTATATAGGCCTAACCTACCTGTAGCTTTAAGTATCTTTATAGTGTCTTAAATTAGTAATAGGATCTTAATATAGTTGTTAATAATACTCTAGTTATAATTATTTAAGGCGCTAGCTGCTATAATAGGCGGTAGTAAAGGGACCTTTTTTTATCTAGTATATAGAGGAGCTGCTTCCTTTTTATATTTATTAATTATATATTATACGATTAAGTTAATTGGGCTATAGAGGATAATGGCTTGTAAGAAGGTATTATAATAACTATTCCACCTAGTCTTAACTGGCTTTACTACTTCTAGTATTTTAAAATTGGAGCTTAGTAAGGTCTCTTACTTAGCCTTTTGGTAGGATTTAAATAGTTAATAAAGCTGTAGTGTATTAATGGAATTAAGGATATTAATAAGGACGCTAAGGGGGCCTTTTTTTTGCTATTCTTTAAGGAAATGTTCTTTGTTCTGTATAGTAGAAGTTAATAAGCAAGTAAGAAGATAATATTTACTTACTAACTTACTGGTATGTTCTCTTAATCGTTCTTATATGCGTCTTTATCTTTTCTAAATATAATTAACTAAGTAATAAGATTAAGCGTGTAAGCCATGCACTGAATGCGTTAATTGTCCTTTCTAAAATTAAAGATAGTAGCTAGATAATCTAGGTAAGTGTTATTGTTTTTAGTGTTATTAGTAATAAAATAACTAAGGCTCTCTTTGGTGACTTTAAAATAAGTTAGAATGTTACTAATTACTATAGCGTAGTTAATTCTAGTATGGCGGCTGAGTTGCTCTAGTAGAGTAATTAAGTAGTTAATAACTCTGCCCTTATAATTAAGATAATAAATGTAAATACTAGTAAGTGAGTGCTTATTACTGCGTGTAGTCCAGCCATTAAATAAGAAGTAAAGCTTTAAGCGGGCGTTTATAGGTTTATTATATATAGCTAGTTAGTAGGCTTTATAGTTGGCCATTATATAAACGCGAATTAATTAATGGTTCTTCTAAATACAGCTCTTGGTGTTAGGATTTATGGTAGCTATTATACTATAGAAAGCAGGTGTTTCAACCTCTTGTAGAGGGTAATTGTTTATAGTTATCTATTTAATTACTAATTGCTTAAAGCGCTTTGCGTTAAAACTGCTAATAAACTTATTTATAAGTCCCTAAGAGATTATATGCCTATTATAAAGAAGTTCTAAAACTGTTGCCTTGCGCTTCTTTATCTTAAATATAATCTTGCTATGCTTATTGTATCTATAGCCTATTTTGTTTTCTATAAGGTATCTCTTAGAAGCAGAAGTTGCTATAGTAATATTAAATCGGCCGCCTAGTATAGAGTGTTAATAATAATACGCGCACTCCTAATACAGTTGCTTACTAATACAATATTAAAGCTAGGGTTCCTTTCTAAAGCTTTATATAGCTGCTAGTAGGCTTTAAGTTGGTTCTAGTTAATACTATTATAATTAGTCTTATTATTAATTTTATCCGTAAAGGAAATGTTATTAGGCGCGATGTCTTTAGATAGTGTAATTGTTAGTATAGGCTTAGCTGTTATATTAAGATTTGCTTTAGTAAGGTCCTAAGGTATAGCTAATAAAAGGAATAAAAGAGAATAAGTAAATTAGTAATATTATTGGGGGGTATAGTAAGGAAGACTATCTAGACTATGGACGCGTTAAGAGCTTAGCACCCTTAGCACAGAAAAATAAGCTAATTAGGCTTAGTAGTTACCTAAATAGTCCTATTTACTCTATTTGCATACTTAGAAATTATTAACTATAATACTAAAAATCTATTACGAACTTTAGACCTCTACCAAAATTATATATATATATTTCCTATTAAGCGGGCAAGCAAGCAAGCAAGCAGGCCCTCCTTTGGCTTGCTGGCTTGCTTGATTGGTAATCAAGCAAGCCAAGCAAGCTGTCAAGCCAGCTTGCTTAATAGCAAGTCTGATAAAGACTCGGTTGCTTTTATAAAAAGTAACCTAATAGCTTAAGTAACTTATTATAGAGTTGTACATAGGGCTGCTTAAACATATAGTTTATGGTTATAGTTTAATGATCTCAAAGGCCTAAAGGTTTATAGGTAAGTAGCTATAGATTTAAATATAAAGTTTATAGATATTAATTTAATTAAGAAAGCTATAGAGGAAGCAGAGGAGAAGGAGGCTAAAATAATGGCAAAGGAGCTAAAGTTAAGGCCTTAAAGGGTAGTAGGTAGCAAGGCCAAGACTGGTATATTAAATAGCACGTAGAGGGAGAGTATTGATCTGATTTGATTAAGTGTAGATAGCTTCAAAAGTGGTGGTGCTCGATTGGGTTAGGTGGCCGCGTTTAGGGGGTGGTCGAGCTCTAGGGGCCTGAGTTTATATAAACTGTAAGCCGGATAACGAAAGAAGCGCGATGATGGCCCTCAATAACAATTGACCTCTGAGTTGGGGCAACGCAATTCCCAATGCATACGAATTTATGCATTTGAGCTACATATAAGAGCTTTGAGTAAGCTGGAAAAGCTCACCAAGAGAAAAGCTCTACTGAAGGAATCGACCAAATATAGCCAGCATTGGTCCAGTGTGTCCAACAGAAAAATGTCTCAAATCCAAGCGTCCAATGCCGTCAAAAGGTACGCATCAACTCGCGAACTAGTGTATGCAGTTTATGTAATCCCATGGCGTTGTCAGATTGCCGTGACTGAGGAACTCGGTTAAGGCAGGCAAATTCAAGTAGTCTGACGTGCGGGTGTTTGAGTAAGACAGCTTTAGAGTTCTGTTTATTATCTTTTCCTTTGCAGATTGATAAGGGACCCATCATCCCCCCCTCCCCAATCATCACATTCATTCATCTCCCAATAAAACCCAATCCCATCGAGAATCCGGTCAATCGCCCTCGCGCCTCGCTGAATCGCTTCCATACATCGTCGTCACAACAGCAGCCGACGGCAAAGCTGACCACCTAAGCTCAAGAGTCCGTGTGACAGTCACGAATAACGCACGGGCGATCTTCCACGCCCTTGTCCCTTTCCAGGGAATATTCGCGCATCACGAGTACCGCGGCACGCCGGCGCTGCCACTCAAGCCGGATCCGGTCCCCAGGCCCGGGTCGCCGAAGGGATCGCGTCCGCTCGGCGAAAACTGGTTGACGCTGCCGGAGCCCGGCACGTAGCCCGACGGTGCCGCCGGATGGTAGTCGCCGAGCTCAGGTTGCCAGATGGGGAAGCCATCGGGTGGCTGGCTCTCCCCGATCGGCTTGCCGCGAGAGTAGTCGGCAAGGCTGCCGTTGATGCCGGTGAGGGCCCATGCGAAGACGGCGACGTCACGGATACTGTTCATGAAGTCGACCTGCGACGGGCCGGCCTGGGCGTGGCCTTGTTGCGGACCGCCGTAGCCTGCAGGCATGGCGGGATGCATGGCACCCAGAGGAAAGGGCGGAGGCTGAGGCAGTGGTGGGAGGAACATAGGCTCTGGAGCCCAGGGTGCCGCGAATATCCCGCTGTGGTATTGTGGTTGCGCGGCAGGAATCTGAGGTTGCGCTGATGGTGGGATCATCGGACGCGCCCGGCGGAGACAAACCACGAGTCCGTCCGAGGTGCACGAAACCACTGCTTCGAGTTCCACGGGCTCGTTATGGTCTGATGCTGCGGATTCTGGGGACGATGTCGACGAGTGTGGGTTGCTGGTGTTCCCGAAAACACCCTCGTGCGAGTCCGAAGGGTTGGTGCCGTCGCCCCAGTTTGTTCGCGATGCAGAGGGGCCTTCGCCACTACCGGCATCCATACTGTTAGAAGGATTGCCATGGGAATTCGGTTCATCAGGTGGTGTTCCCGACAGGCCTCTTAGGTCAATTCCACCCTCGTCTTCATCATCGTCAGATACGACGTCGGTCATGGTCTCGTCCTCACTCTCCGATGTGTTAGTATCGGTGTCGGGCGCGTCGTCTTGCCGCGGATCGCGGAAAAAGAAGCGGAGATAGGCAATGGAATCATTACCCTTGGCCGTCTCCAGGCATCTGACGGCATCTTCCAAGCAGTTCTCTTGAATACAGTAATAGAAGCTTCGGCCTTTCATGGCCTCGCCAGAGATGCCAATAATCTGTTCGATGCCATTTGTGGCGTACATAACAGTCAAGGTCCGGGTAAAACGATTAAGGAAAAGCGCGGCACGAGGCTCGTGGGTCTGTTCCTGCGGGCCGAGGGTGAATTTGCTGGACAGGTGAGATAGCATATGGTATCGGGGGTCCTTCGGAGAGGAAGAGAACAAGCGCCGCACCATTGGCGCCTCGATAGCCCTCTCTGTGGCCAAGATTAATGAGTGAAGTAGAAATGGGACGGGATTTGCATACTTTGGCTGCTCATTCCACGTCGATAGACGCTGGTGCAGCACACCATCACGTCGTAGACGACCGAGAAGCAACACTCACAACCAATCCACTGGCCTTGGCGGTTCTTGATTTGGCAATAGGCGAGGACAGCAGCTTTGTCGAGCTTCACACCTCGACTGTGGAGCTGCCTCGCGAGAGGAATCTCATCAGGGTGGAAAAACTCCCAGCAAGACCTGTTGACGACTTCGTCGGGAGTGTGTCCGAGAATGTCGACAATAGAGTCGGAGCAATAGAGGATTCGCGCATCGTGGGTGAGGTCTGCAGTCGCGCGAATCAGCAACCCCTCTGATATCTCGCTAACCGAGTGCTAACTAACCGTGAATTGTGATGAAGGTGGTGTCCATGTTTTCTAAAGTGTACCCGTCGAGCCGGTTGGGCTGATCGAGGTGTGGCGTACGGGACAAATTCCGCGAAAGACTTCAAAGACTTCAAAGGCTTCCAGGCTTCCAGGCTTCCAGGCTTCCAGGCTTCCAGGCTTCCAGGCTTCACGACGCCAGGCTTCACAACTCCAGAGCTGCTGTTGTCCAGGTCGAATCTAATAATTCGCGCAGGACCAGCGGTGTGAAAAAAGGGACAGATTTGTCTGGTTGATGTATCTATAAAGGTGCCACGAGGAACTGGTCATGTAGTGGTCGTGTTCTACAGTCGCGGTATGCGGTATGCACCGTCTGTTCGCAAAGTGACAGGATAAGGTTGTTGGCGTGACGGGAGACAGCGTAGTACTGGTGGAGGGTTGGACCCGTTTCCACAGTTGAGTTGGTCAAGGGGACTCGGGGTCACTGCCTGGTCGCCGTCGGAGGCCGGAACTGTCGAGACATACATAGTCGGATTCAAGTGTTATACTGGTTATGAGGATCTGAGCAGGGATTGGACGGGAAACTGTGATAACCAGGTCATCTCGACGAGGCGTCCATAGACGTATGAAAGTTGAGAAATTGGCGTGGCCTCGTTGGTCGCTAGAGTTTGGATTGCAATGCTTGTCAGATGGATGCGCATTGCAGGCCGAGTCCTTGCTCCTCGGACGAGTCCATGGGTGGTGGGCGAATGGGATAGCGGGGTGCCTGTGGAGTGCTTGCCCTACTCTAGAACGCAAACGGGCAGAAGTTGCCGGGGGGAATTTGGGGGGGACTTGAAGGGGATTTGGGGAGGTGCAGCAAGGCGTGCGACAGTTCTGCAATGTGCCAATTGAGCAATTGAGCGGAAGCAGCGGAGCAGAAGAGAGCTCTAGGCCGGCTCATGGCGTGCAGTTCATACTGGTGCGTGATGCGGCAGGGCGAGAACTCGCTTCTACCAAGCCGCCAAACCAGGAATTTGGGGGACTTTGGAGCGGCTTCATTGACGGTGAGCAAGCCCGCCCGCACGCGCTTAATATATATCTTGGCGCAGATCATAATGCAGCCGTTGCGCCTTGTCAACGCCTCAGTGTCAGCTCACATGGTGTACAAGATGGCCGTCGCAAGTGCCCATTGCCGTTCTAGCCTGACGGCTTCGCGGCACGGCTGCGAAAGTCGTGCCAGTAGTCCAACGCACCCACAAAGCCCAACGAGACAAAGCCAAACGCCTGGGGTTGCCGGTGAGCCCAGCAGCTAGCTAGTGGCATACCGTAGTCTTTCTTCCCTCTAACCCAGCACTTTCCGCTCACGTGTACCTAAGATAGCTACGTAGAGAGTCTAGCTCCGACAGGTGGTATCAAGGCGCCAGGAGCAAACCGCAAGCAGAAGTAAATAAACGAAACGCCTCCAGCTCGTACAAGCAGTGAAGCCAACGCTCTGGCCGCAGGCTGCCGTAACTCGGACGTCGGAAGAGCGCTGGGTTGTGGTGGATTGCGGTGAGTTGCGCCCAGTTGCGGCCGGTTCAGGTAGCTGGTGTACCGCAAGTCGCAAAGTTGAATCGCCGATGAGACGAGAATGATCGACAGATCCGCCTCCAGCATTTCGGCGCTAACCCCTAAAATCGCCTCGGCGAACGTCCACAATAGCCAAAGCCAACAACCACCCAGAGCCTATCGTGCCCAACACACACACGCAGACACGCAAAACAACCTGCCCGCTAGCAAACAAGATAATTCTCAATTCCCAATTGGACATGCTTTGACCCATCCGTTGTGGCTTGGGGCGAACATTGCTCCCTCTAACATTTTTCGCCACCCTCGCTCTGCACAACCTCCTCCCCCCAAAGATACCGGTTATACTCCCAAAGCGCCCTCTTCTCCGCCCACTGCAATTCGCTCGTATTCGTCTGCAATACACCGGCCAGGTGCAGATTTTTCCACCTCACCATCCTCTTCAAGACCCAACTGGCTTTCTGCACCCTGCATTAGTGACCACGCATCTGCAAAAGGCCCAAGCAGACGCACTATAACGAGATGCATACACAAGGCGACCTGCCCTCGCTTAGAGCGTCAGTGAGGCTGGGTGTATGTACCCACAATCTTCCCCTCCGATAGGTAGAGTCTCTAACATTGTATTACCCAATAGGGTAAGGATTCGAATATCGCAAGTCAGTCGCTATATCATTTTTATTTTTATTTTTATTTTTTACTTCTTGTCGATGTGTACTCATTCTATTAAGCTCCTTGGTATGACGTCAAATTTTATCCCTATACATCGGCTGGCGTTGGTCCGGTCTTTGCCGTCGTAGGGGATCGAGATGTTTGTCCTCCACTTTCTCTTCCTCTCTGTGTACAATCTTATACTATCTAGACCGTCGTATGTCGTTGTGTCCTTGAAAAGGGTAAAGCCATCGAAGTCATTCGTTGGTTCAAAGATGACGATGAGGTAAAACCTTGCCTTCCTCATACCTGAAAGAGATTGCAAACTTAATCAATTCTCCGGAGCTAGAACGCCTCGTTGAATAGTGTCGAGTGGTCGCAAAGCCACAGTGGAGACCCGTTGGTATGCATTGCTGGCGGTGTTCCGAAAATTAAGATTCTGAATGTCAAGACTGGTGAGCTGGTTACGGTATGTTGGACAGTGAATTCACTGAGATCTTCTTCCTGTCGAGGAATGGGCTGATGGGAAGGTAGACTCTTACTGGACATGGCGCTGTGAGTATCTCCATTCCATTGATCGAGTTTACAACGAGTCAATCTTCTGTTTCGTCTTCGTTCTTCTGTTTTAACATGATTCTAGTTAATCAATGATCTGGCCATTTCGCCAGTTTCCCCTCGAATACTTGCATCTGGGTCTATGGACCATTCGATACGAATATGGAGTCTAGATCCTGCTCATGCGAAGAGTCCTACAGCCGTGAAATGTGGTGGAGAAGGACACAAGGAAGGCGTGTTGACTGTGGTATGTTATGGAAATCAAACAACTTCCTAAGCAGCAACAGCTAACCTTCATCAGGCGTTTCATCGTACAGGTCGATATCTCCTTTCTGGTGGTATGGACACCATCGTCAATCTTGTCAGTTCATATTCATGGATCATACCTAGGAATCTAGAACTCAGTCACTAATTTAGACAGTGGGTATTACCTGAACTACCAGACGGGAACACTGGAACAGACAAACCAACCCTCATCCACTATCCACACTTCTCAACAACAGAAATTCATACAGATTTTGTAGATTGGTGAGTGGTAGTTAGAGCACTCTTCTATTCCTTCAACAATGCTGTTTTTCGTAGAGAGAATCTCTTGTCCCCTTCCCCCGCAATCACTGTTATAAACCACACATCCGCTTATCCCGAGCAAAATATGTCGCTCTAAAGATACGATTTCACCATCACAGCTTTCACAAGCCCTTCAGCCCCCAAACGCCATTCCCCACCAACCCTCCAAACCCACCCAAGGCTTCCTTCCTCTCTCACCACAAAAAACCCCCAAAACCCCAAACCCCACCCCTCAGCCTCAAACCCCGCCTTTTCAACCCAACTGACCATCTCCACCCACTCACAGCGCCCGCTTCTACAACGACCTAATCCTCTCCCGCTCCGCCAAAGAAAACAAGCTCCTCCTCTGGCGCATCGACCACTTCACCAGCTCCACGCCTCCCCCCCCGCCCTCCGCAGCCCCGATCCCCTCCTCCGCCACCGCCACCTCCACCGCCAACGACTCCAGCGGCACCCGCTCCGCCTGGGGCGGCCGCTTCCAGCGCCTGCTGCAGTTCGACGCCCCGCACACGAACCTGTTCTACATGCGCTTCGGGCTGTTCCACGAGCACGGGCAGAGGCCCGCGCTGGGGTTGGGGAACGAGCGGAGTCGGGTTTTCTGGTGGGATCTGCAGCGGCTGGAGGAGGGGCCGGCGGAGGGCGAAGGCGGGTTTAAGGTGCCGGGGAAGAAGGGGAGGAGGGATGGGCCTGGGGGGGGGGTAGTGGGTGGGGGGAGCAGGCCCGGCCTGGGGCGCGAGGAGAGCATTGCGAGTAGCGTGTCGCATGCGAGTTCGGCGGCTGTGTCGTCGGCGGCGGCGTCGGCGGCATCGTCGGTGTCGGCGGTGTCGGCGGATAACAGTCAGGCGGCCGCCGCAACCGCGGCGGCTTCGGTTGGTAATCCGGCTGCTGCGCCTGTGACTGGGTCGGGTGATTTGGCTAGAGAGAAGGAGAGGGAGAAAGAGAAGGAAAAGGAGGTGGCGGCGAAGGAGGGCAGAGTCGTGAAAGCGAGTGTTGGTGTTGGTGATCCGTTCTATCCCATCCCTGCGCATAAGAGTGTTGTGGTGGGGAAGGTGACGTTTGCGACGAGGCAGATTAGTTGGAGTCGTGGTGGGGAGTGGGCTGTGGCTGTTGGGGATCAGGGCATGGTGTGTCTGTTTCGGCGATTGGAGGACGTGGTTGGTGGGAGTGCTTCATAATGTAGAGGAAGTGGAGAATAGATGGAAAGGGGAAAGAAGGAGAACGGGAGAGAAAGGGTAAATTGGGGGGGTTGGGATAGGTCACGTTGAGTCAGGAGGGTATTGGTGGTCTTGGTTAAGTCTGGAGATGGCTTGACATTCTCAATCTAGACCCGCGCTTTTCAGGCCGAGAGAACATGCCAGCCAGATATCCCTCCCTTCTTTCATCTGATATGTCCAACTCATCTACCCAGCCCAGATTTCACCCTTCCATCCTCTTTCCCCACTCTAACCTCTTCGTCGTCCCAGATGCAGTGCCGATTGCCAAGGAGAGAAATCATTCACATATGTAACCAAATGCGGAAGTTAAGAGACGGCTGTGAAAACAATTCCCGGAATTTAGAAACCGAGAGAGTGCGCCGAGCTGTAAAGACGTGGTATGCTTACTCGTGGGTGTTGGGTTGGCTTACACTAACCATCATTGCCGGAATCGTTCTTGATGCTCTTCTTGATTACTGCATGGGCCATTTCCCACAAATTTTTATCCAGCTCAATCTCATCAGGGTCTACTTTCTCGGGAAAGTATATCATGGTATCGGAAACGTTCCTGACGTCTTCCCAATGTTTGTTCATGTAAAATTAATCATCTATCAAAAATACCTGAATAGGTTAGAATGGAGATAAGGAGCGGAAGAAGTTACGTACGTGATTTCGTCTTTTCAACTTCGACAGACAACCTTCGTAAGTAAGTTGCGTTGTTGCTACTCTTGCTTTGCAAGCGGCTATCTAGTCCAAAGATTTGGAAACGGACACCTGAGGCGGATATGAGCACATGGGAGCCTTGTGTTGCGAATGATCTGACCAGATTTCAGAAAGTGGTTCTTGGGTGGCGAGAGACAGCATGGGAGCGATTATTCCCATCCGACGCAAAGAGATCGTTTGCTGGGGGAATGTTTCAAATGGTGATATTGGAGTTTCTTTCCCGCATCTTGGAGAATGCGCCTTGACTGGATCCAGAATTGTTCACGCGGCAGGTGTTTCGACAGTCCTCATTTTCTCGAACAACCGCTCTAATAATATGGCTGGCAAGTGTCGACAGAGATGATTAGATTTTCGGAGCAGAACCTGGTCGAGATGCCATTCACATGAGGAATAATAAGCTCTCAAGCCACACTCATCGCGCAAAGGCTTAGCATCGGCAACAGCTGTGGTTCCTGAACTGACGTGTTCTAATTTATCAGTTGTAAGCTTCCAGCTTTCAGCTCGGGTACAGCTGGTCGTGGTCTCGCAAAAGTTGAACGTGGTCACCGATAATCCCGCACATCCCTGAATGCCTTGCCCTAGTCACTTGGACGGTTGCCTTATGGGGGCCAAAACGCCCCTCAATATCCCCCGCTTCCTCGAAAAGCCCGAACACTTTCGAGTTTTAGTTCTGATGCCGTTAGTGTTAGTCTTTTTTATTCGCACGCGAGCCTTTTGTGGATAATGACTGCTCCAGCTACACACGAGAAAAACTTTGATTTTGAACAGTTAAATTGGGACAAAGCAAGGAAAATCTTCAAAGATGGTCGAAAGGGCAAGACTGACGAGAAGAAATTGGACGAGTTTCTTAAGGAAAGAGCCAGCCTTCAAGATGCCAAAGAAGCATGCAAAGCCACGCAGAAGGCTGCTGGCGAAGAATATGCGCCAGCATTAGGTGGTATTCTCGAAAAGATTGACATCGCCATGTCAGTAGGTGACTTGGCCATTAAGAGTGCTCCTGAGAGTATTGGACTGGTGTGGATGGGAATTAGACTGTGTCTTCACTCTGTCGCCGACGATTTTAGTACCTTCAACATATTCGGAGCTGCATGTTCTGATATTATTGGAATTCTTATTTCTTGTGCAGTTTATGGTCGGATGTATGGGGTTCCTCGGAGTCCTGAGAGTTTTCAAGAAATCCATGGCCAAGTCTGCGATCGGATTCCCAAGATCTACGCCGAAATTTTGGATTTTTCCTTCTCAGTGAAGAAACATATGGGCAGGAACAAGGTCATTCGGATCGGAAAGGGGATGATTACTCAGTCATCAGCGAACTTCTCTAGCAAAATCAAATCTATTCGCGAGCACGAAACTGTCATGAGCGGGTTTGCTCGTAAAGCGCACGAACAACTTTCGGACTACTATCTCAAATCAGGCCAGGAAAATCAAGCTTCAATTATAGGATCCCTTTCTGATATTGAAAAAAAGATGGAGCTTTCTCTAAAAGTCAACCAAGATTGCTTGGCTCAGATCCATTTCTTAAATGAAGAGCGAAAGTCAATGAAGAAAATGAGTCCGCTTGAGATTGCAATGAAAAACTTTGAAGAGAATATCAAGAAACTTAATGCTTTCAGCGATCAAAAGGAAGCGTTTGCTACCAAGATTGCAAAACGGTCTCCCCCCCAGACCTGCACCTGGATCTTCAAACAAAAGGAGTACGAAAACTGGTTGGCATCTAAGGAGAGCCGACTTCTATGGATTTCAGGTGGTGGTGGTATGTGTCGCACGTATTACCCGGTCTAGTTATATTGATGTGTATACCAGGCTTCGGCAAGTCAATCTTGATGTCTGCCATTATTGAAGAACTCCAGAAACAATCCACCGACAATGGATCTACCGTCAATTACTTCTTCTGCAATGCCGGAGACGAAGCTACTAAGATGACCGCACGTATATTAAAGCACCTGCTTTTCCAACTGTACCAGCTTGTGGAAAGCCAACCCCTTGAGATGGTCGAAAAGGCAAACAAGATTATGTCTAGTTTTCTTGGGGGAAAAACCGGGGCTAGTAAGTCCCAGACCAGCTCTGCTGGGAAAGATCATGAAGGCAAGAAAAGCGAGGTTGGCTTCAGTGAAGCATATTGTGGACTAGCGGAACTCTTTGGAAAGCCTGTGTTCGTTGTCATTGATGCTCTTGACGAGTGTTCTGACAGGCAGTCAGAGGGTTTGGTGAGGTTAATACGGGATATGATCAATGAGCCTGAGCTAGGGATTAAGGTCCTAGTCTGTAGCCGTCCAGACCTCGCAAGTGAATTGGATGGCGTTCCGACAGTTAAGGTTGAGGATAACAATGCCCTGACATCAGACTGAATGCGGAAACAGAACTGAAAAAGTTGCCAGGCTGGACTTCCAGGGAGCGAGAAATAGCTAGCAAGAAGATTGTAGAGAAAGCTGGCAGCTTCTTTCGATACGTCGAGTTAGCCGTCGGGTTTTTGAAACAACCGTGGCAGCGCCCAATAGAGAAGTATCTCGAGCAACTTCCCGAAGGACTACAAGCGTTCTATGAGCAGATCATACGGAATACTGATCCTCTCTATATGGGATTACTAAACACCTGCCTCACATGGACGATCCTTGCGAACGGTCAGATTAAGGTGACTGAAATTGTAGATACTTACAGTCGTACTTATACTGAAGGCGACGACTCCGCCATTGAAGATTGCACCCCTCAATCTTTTGATGCAGGAGAAGATCTCCATATCAAACAGATCCGAATTGCCGGCTCAGCCTTACTTGAAGTGGATGCTAAGTCAAGAGTCATCAAACTTCGACACAACACAGTGGCAGATTACTTCCTAACAGCGAAGTTGAAGACTAAGCCATCAGCTGCGGAGTACGCATGTGAATGCGAGAATTGCAAAGTTAAACGACAAACTAGTAATGCCTTCGAATTATCAGAAAAGCAGGGCCATTTGGTCATTGCAACGACTATCTGTGAGTGTTCAGTCCGCGAAAATAACGCAGAATTTCGATCATTAATGCTTCAGCTAGTACGACATCTGACTAGCGAGCCATTCCGCAAGAAGTATTTGGTGCCATTCGAGAAGACAGAAGTACTAGGAACTTATACTGGAGATGACACAGAGTCCGACGCTGAGCCTGAAAATCCAGAGAACCCAGATATCAAAGATTCCGATCCTCAATCGAATACGACGTCTTCGGCAGAACAGCCTGCAATCGAGGAAGCAAACACTTCAAATGACGCAGGAGTCAGTTCTGAGGATAGCGATGCCCAGACAGCCATGGCTGTTGAATCTTCCACTGATCCTTCAAATGTTGCTGTGCCGGGCATTAGAGAACCCGAACTTCAAGTCAATGGCATAGAACCACCCTTATTATCAGAACAGGAGACAAAAGACGCTACCACTGAAGGGACTGACAACAAAGCTTCAGTAGAAGACGACGCAGCCTTTAAAGATGGGTCAGACGATGACAGTGATGCAGGAGTCGAAGATCGGGAAGACCGATATTCTTGGGAGGAGCCAGCTGACCCATCTGTTAAGTTTAGGTATGAGGTTAATCATTGTCACTATCACCTCAGAAAGGTGGAGGAGCTGTGGGAACCTGAAGACCGTCAGGGCCCTGGCTGGGCTGAGTTCGAACAGTTGCGCGATTCCTTCTTCACTAGCTTTCCGGTCATGGGTAAACTTGAGATGTCAAGCGAGGCATTCGGAGATATCATGGGTCGACGATGTCACTACAGTCAAACCTATCCATCTAGCTGCTGCGTATGGACTGACTAGCATTGTAACTAAATTGATAGAGTGCAACGTAAACCTGCACGCCAAAACTGATGAGGGATACTCGCCGCTCCAATTTGCGACAGAATATTATGGATCCTTGGAGGAGCCGAGAACGCCTTCCTGCTAGATATCCTTTTATTAAACTAGGTAAGCCATTTAAGTATAATAATCGTTGTTATCTAGGCCTTCTTATTATACCTCTAGATAATATCTAATAAGGTTATATTAACTTTATTAGCCGCAAAGCAACGTAGCCGTTGTGCTAAGTTAATTATAAGAAGTAGAAGCTTATTAAAGCTATTTATATTTATATAATTGCCTAAAGAGATTTATGCCTTCTGCTTCTTTATTCCTAATTAAGCCTTAGTAGCTAATATAGTATCTAGTATAGCCTTCCAAAATAGCCCTGTCTTATCTATATTATAAATATCTTTTAGTAAATAAGGTATAATAATTGCTTAAAGCTCTATTATGCGATCCTCCGCCCCCTCTATATTAACTAAGGCAGTCTTACTATGCTACTTTCTCTTATAGATATTGTTATAAGATTTAAAGCCTTCTAACTAGCTAATAGACCACTTTAGCTTTATTGTCTTAGCTAGTATAGGTATCCGTTACTATAACTAAGCGGTAGTAGCATATATAAGCTTACCAGAAATAGGAATATAAGAGTTTTATAGGCGTTGGTGCCACTTAAAGAGAGCTTCCTCTAAAAGAGGCTGTTTAGCATCCCTCTTATACTCTTACCGGTCTTACCTACATAGCAATTTGGCTATATTAAGGTGTTTAAACTTATTACTAAGTATTTCCGATATTAAGGATTAACTAATTCTATAATAGAAGAAGTTAGTAGCCTATGAAGCAAGCTGGTTTTACAGTAAGTAGGGGTAATTTTAGTAGTAAGCGCGTATTTTTTTGCGTTTAAAGTTAGAAAATCCATAATATTGTTGCCTTTTAGGATTTTAATGTTTTAGCATAATAAATAAGGTAGAATTAAGTGTAGAGAATAAGATTAAAGGGTTATTTTAATAGATTTAAATCGTTGTATAAAAGTATTGATGGCTAAAGATATAGTAAGTAAGCGTTAAATCCAACGAATTAAAATCTGCTTATAACGATATTGTTAGTATTACTTCCGGTAATACGTAATGCTATTGCAATAGTATGGGGTGGTAACTGATTTAATTAATGCTTGATTGATTCTCCTATTCTATAGGTGGAATTTGGTGGAATTCCTAAGCTTGCTTAGCTTATGTAACTAACCTAATTAGTTATAGACAACCTCGTTTAGACAGATATTAATAAAACACCTTAATAATATTACTAAAAGCCAGAATATCGTAATATTACACTAAAAAAAGGGCTAATTAAGGGTGTAGATCGTAATATAGAATATATTATTATATATCCCATATCGTTATAAGGGGGTTTAACTGTAGGTAGACTTTTAGTTCTTATATCTTCTAATCTACCTATAAGCAGAGCTTTTCTGCTAGAACTTTGCCGCATAGGTAAGAACTACTAAAGACCTCTTTGCTAAAGTCTGCTGTATAGAGTAATTACTTAATACTATAAAGCTTGCGGAAGATTGCGTAGTTAGCAGTAAATCCTTACGCTTAAAGCACAGTTATAGTATAAGCTTTATAGGGTTAGGTTTAGAAAACAGAACCTAAGGAAGGCGAGGCTTTTCTAAGCAAACTCCTAGGGAGACTATTTAATAGCTAGACAGCTCTAAGGACCCCCTAAATGCTAGTGCTATATATATATATTATAAAAAGAACGTAAATAGTAACTGTAAAGAATACTAGCGGCAAGCCGCTATAGATAAAGCCTAACTATTTAGATAATAGGTCCGTCTATAACCAAGGTCCTTTAACTAGGGTTCTTTAACCTACTAGTAATCTACTAGTAGTAACCTATACTAATAGTTTAAATATTAGGTAGTAGGCCCGTCTATAACTAGGGTCCATTAACTAAGGTCCTTTAACCTACTAGTAACCTACTAGTAGTAACCTATACCAATAACTTTATATATATTAGGTACTAGGCCTATTTATAACTAGGGTCCTTTAACTAAGGTCTATAACCTATTAGTAACCTACTAGTAACTTACTAGTAGTGACCTATGCTAATAATGTATATATTATTCTATAAAGACTTAGATAATATATACCCTAAATATATACCTTATATAGGCGTATTACGACCTAATATTAGATATAAGAAGACGCGGACAATATATACCCTAAACGTATACCTTGTATCCCATGCGCTGTCAAGGCGTCCAGTATATATGGCCTGTGCGCGAACACTAAAATATAAATCAGTCTCCACCATAGAGTCTACATAGCCTCGCACCGCTTCTATAAAGAAGGACATTATTAGTAGAAACACCTTAAATTAATCTAATTACGATTAACTTAATAATATGGCATATTTAAGATTTATTATAATAATTTGGGGCCTTATATTAATGGAATTGTCAGATAATCTGTATTCTCGAAAGGCGTGGGTCACGTGCACGGGTCACGTGCACTGTAAAATCTCTTTGTAGCTCGCAGCCCTAGGGCCCCAAGACAAGAACACGTCACTTAAGACGATCCTCAAGATCATTAATCTATTAACCCATTTCATCAATAAACCCCCCTATCTGAATTATCTGACAGGAATCCGAACTTTAAGTTTGCCATATTTTGGTGTTCGCGCACGGGCCACATCTATTGGACGCCTATCTTGACAGCGCATGGGATAGGCGCATTGCAACCCAATGTTAAAATAGGAAAAAGACTTGGATACTATATACCCCTAAATATATATCTTATGTAGGCGTATTGCGACCTAATAATGACGACCCTATGGAGGACCTGCGTATTATACGTTACCTTACTAGTACTAACTTTGCGTAGAGTCTTATGCCATAATAAGCGGTAGTAGTAACTGCCCTAGCTAAAACAGCTTTAAGGAACACCCCTAAGTTACTAGTTCATCTATAGAGTATAAGGGACGCCTTTATACGCTCTATATATAATTAGTTAACCTAAAGGTAGGTTCTTACTAGAGATCTTTAAGCGGAATATATTAAGTAATAGGTCCGTCTATAACTAGGGTCCTTTAACCCACTAGTGACCTACTAGTAGTGACCTATACTAACGATTTATATATTAGATTTAGATACTATATACCCTAAACACATATTATGCGCAGGCATATTATAACCTAACGTTAGATAGGCAGAAGACGCGGATACTGTATACCCCTAAATATATACCTTATATAGGCGCGTCGCGACCTAACATAGCTATGTATATGCTATATATATACTATATAGATAATATAAGGCTAAAGTATAGGTTAGCAGCGGATTTAACAGGTATATAGCCTTACTATTTATAAATCTGACTATATATAAGTAACCTAGGACCACCCGCGCCGATATACTATAAGGCTAAAGTATAGAGTTAGCGGCGGTTATTAGGTATACCACCTTACTATCTATAAGTATAGCTGTATATAAATAACCTATAACCTACCTACGAGGTACTAGCGACCTATTTATATAAGTAAGCTTTGGAATTTAGTAGAATTTAGTGGAATTTGGCGGAATCTAGCAAAACTTAGCGGAATCTCTATATACCTATCTTTCTGTACATAAAATTAGGACACTCTTTCCCTTTTAATTTTTTCCTTATTAAGGTTTTTATAGGGTTTTATTAAGGCTTAAGTACGTAAAGGATTAGGGACAATCCTTTTAAAGAAAGGGGGTTTATTAAGTAAAACCTAAGTAGATCGTATATAGCTGCGAGGTATAGGCGACTTATATACAACTTGCCTAAAGTATATGCGCTATATATGCCTAGGGAAACCCCTTACCTTATACCTTAAACTCCTCCTTCTCCCTTAAGGATTTGTCTGTCTATATAATATACCCTATTATTCTATTATTAAGCTCCCTATCTACATCCTTATCTTATATTATCTTACTATTAATATCTAGACCTATCCTAATTATTCTCTTCTCCTTAGAATCTATACTAGCTTTCTTAATATCTAAGATAAATACTAAAATATCTTAATTGCCCTTTATACAGTATATAGTTAAAGTAGTATAGATTAATAGAAGGCACTTTATCTTATCTTTATTAAGTATAGAATTGCAGTAAAGATTAAAGCTTTTATTAGTAATAATGCCGGATTAAATAACGTTCTTTATTATACAATAGGCCAATAGCTTAGGCTTAAATATAAAATTACCTGGAATATAATATATTAAAGAATTCGCTACTAGGGATATATTATTAATCTTTTATCTAGGCCTTTATATTTAAATTAAAAAAGGATAAAAAGTTTATAGAGTTATATAATAAAGAGGATTAGGATTAGGAAGAAGAAGAGGATAAGAAAGAGCCTATATAGCTAGTACCACAGTTAGCAATAGCAAAAGATAAGAGGAAAAAGAAGGATAAAGAACTAGAGCTATTATTAGCCGAAAGAGGTAAGAATATTTAAGATATTATAGGCCCTATAGAAAAGCTCTATAACCTTATTTTATATATCCGCAAATTAGCTAATTGTATAACATAGTTTAAAGAAGATGCACTTAAGATTATTCCTCTTAATAATTATATAAGATGGAATAGTTGGTATAATATATTAAGTGTAGCTTTAAAGGATAGAGTAAAGGCTAGGCTTTAACTTTATATAAAATATTACCAGGATAGTACCTTAAAAGAGCATATTCTTATAATAACTAAATAGGTATATTTTTATATAATTTATAACTTCTTTTAAGGAGATTGTATAATACTAGAAAGGGTTTTAGAATTAATTAATATTTTTAAAGATCTAATATAAGACGCATTAGTATGTTATATAATGCTTTTAATGTTTTTTTGGCTAATTTTTTCCTACTAGGTAATAGCCACTAAGGCTAAGAATAAGTTTATAGCACTTTAACTCTAACGTGCTAAGGAAAAGCTTATAAAGTATATTAAGAAGCTAAATAATTCTCTATACTATCTAGCGGCATAAATTCTTAACTTATAATATTATACGGCTTTCCTTAAAGATAAGAATAACTATATTATAATTAAAGGAGAGAAATAGCTTTATACCATATAAAAGCTCTAAAAGGGATTCCGTAATAATAATAATAATTTATTGCTTAACGTCCAATCCGGATCCCTATTGGGCCTACGCGGACTACTCCTTATAAGAAAACTCCGTGATCCATCTCCTTACCTTTTGGGACTCGCCTATATAGCGCCTATAGGGCGCCTGCGAATTACCTATAGTACTTTACTACCTTACTTTTTGACCTTCTTAGGAACTACTGCTGCCGTAACAAGCCTACGGACACACTAGTATCGCAAACTCTACTCTACTACTATAGAGTTATTAGGAGAGGGATTCTGTAATAAGGCACTACTTTTAACTATACTATATAAGTCTAAAAGTACTAATAAGTCTACTCTCTAACTAGAGGAAAATCTCTTTGCCTTCTATAAGGCTTATTAGCTATATATTTTAAAGTATACTTATCTATAGAGCCAGGATATTACGGCACTATCACAGACCCTAGTTAGGGGCTTAGCCAAGCCTTGGCACCATATATATAGACATATCCTTTCCTCAATCTTCTTCCAGTCCTCGTCTTAGAATTATCATTTACTGGCTACTAATAGATTCTATTCTTTTAACTAAGCCTTTATACAGAATAAGTTTAATAATTATATTAATAAGAACCTAATTATACTAGATAGTAAAATAATAGCTATTTAATAGTGGAGTTAGTAGCAAGAGAGATATAAATAACTCTTATAGCTTATAATTAAAGTTCTCTTTATACCTAGAATAAGCAATAAACTAGAGGGAGTATTTTTAGGCTCTTAATGTAGAGTTTTATAGAATTATATAAAAATAAGTATACAAATACTTAAGGCGACAGAATACTTAAAGGACTGGGCTAATTAAGAAATTCTAAGTATCCCTTTATAGTTTCTTTATTATAGTAGCTGGTAAAAGGTTTTAAGACAATAATAAATTAAAATTTCCTTTTATAGTTTAGGCTGTTAGACCCTGTTCTAATAATATCTTAATACTATTAGCTAATAGGCTAGCTGTTTAATAGGGCTGTTAAGCCTATTACCCACAAGTCTAAAAATATCTAAAGCCACGAAATTCTATATAGAAGTGTATATAAGCTTAATTTAAGGCAGCAAGTTAATCCATATATTATTTCCAATATAGTCTATACTTATAGAGTAGAATTCGATAAAGCCAATAGCTAAAACAAGTCTTTAAAGCCCTTTGGCACCTTTGTAAAAGCCTTATAAGCAGCATATTTGGTATTTCTAGTAGAAAGCTAACCGCCTAAAATTCTAGTTATCTAATTGGTTAAGCATAGGCCACCACTCTAAGAACAATATTATTAGTGTAAGGGATAAAACCTTTTAGACTTATACTTATTAATATACTAGTTTAGCTACTTTAAGAGACTTATAGTCTTTACTAGTAGTAAAGTATTTTTCCTTCTTATTAATATAGGGAAGCGGTAAATAGACACCCCCTAATTAATATACGGACACCTCCCTATTGATATATAAAAACCTCCCACTAATTGAGTTTAGTTCCTTCCTAATTAAGTTAGAATATTATATAAATTTAAGTTATTTGCATCTGTATTACAAAAATCAAATTATTACTCTTAACGTGCGTAATAGGGTTATGACAGCGATAGGGTTATAACGGTCAGCTACTACCCCTTCCTAATTAGGTTTACTGCCTTCCTAATATAGCATATTATTAGTTCCAAAATTAAAATAGTACTAACTTCAACTTATCCTAAATGCTTGCAACTAAATTAAAAAATATTTTACCAATACTATAATGCCCTACTGGCCCCTATAACCTAATAGGGAAGAGAATATACAGAGCGCTATTATTACCTAGAATTCTAGGCTCTATAAAGACCGCGAAACTTGCGTAAAGGCCTATAGGGTAGATCCACAGACATTTTAACGCCATCTTAATAAAAAGCAACAGCCCTATAAAGTTGCCCATATAAACCAGAACCGTATTACCATTGCTAGCAAAGATATAATTGTTTAACACCTTATATATCTTGCAAACGCCAGATTTCCATATTAGCAGCATACTATTTAATTAATTGCCACAGTAGTCCTCTGCTAGGAGTATGCTAACCTTCCTTAATACATCTATATCGACCCTTTTAGTATAAAGTAGGTATATAACTTTCTAAAACAGCAGGATAAGCTTTATTACTACTATATATATTTAATTAATTAAAAATAAGCTCTTGTAAATAATAATCCCGGCCTTATTTAGAGATTCTTTACTAACTATATTAACGCTATTACTTAATATAATATTAACGAATTTAATAGGTAGAATATAGATAAGACGGGCTATGTAATAGGACTAGCTTTTACTATAAAAGTAGTTATATTAAGAGGCAGAATTATTAACTTTAAAACAATTAACGGCAATAGGGAGTAGGTTATCTAAATTAACTCAATTGGCATATATGGGTAGATAATTACACTGTTTATTATTTTTAAAGGGAAGCAGTATACAGATTTACTATAGGAAACAGCAGAGAAAGCTATAGGTAAGTACTTAATTGGAATAATGGAGAATGGCTAGTTAAATAAAGAAATGGGCCTTAAGTAGCTTTAACATTTTAAGCGTTATACTTAGCAAATAGAGGTATAGGAGGCCTCTAAAATTAATATACTAAATATTAAACACTATAGCTACTGATTGCTTATTATAGATAGGCACAGCTTTTATACTAATATTAAGTTTGTAAAGTTCTGCTAGAAGCATAAAATTATTCCTATATATCTTTTACCTCACTTAATCCATTTCCTACAGCCTCTAGATCTTATTATCTTTTTAGTGGTTAAGCGCCTATATTTAGCTAAAGTTAATAAATACGTAGCTTGCAGTATTACTAGTATTAATAGAGACTACTTTTTATAGATCCTGCGTAAGATTAGGACTTAAACATATATATCTAAACTAATTAACAGTATATTTAAAGCTGCAGGCCTTCTTCCTTTTAACCCCAATTAAGTATTTTAACGCCTTATAGAATAACCCTTCTCTGCGCGACTATATATACCTAAACCTCCAAATAAACTAACGCTTTTATCCTTACCTCTATATCTAAAGACTCTAAAAAGCCACTCCAATCGAGCTCAGTACAGCTATACAATCCATTATTTAGATACCACTCCCAAAGAAATTGGCGTTGTTATTAGGAAGCTTATAAGCTATATAGATTTAATAGATAAAGGCATAGAAATACTACGGCTAGAAAATACAGAGCTTTATAACGGTGCTATAGATAGGAGAGCTAAGAAGAAAGTAAAGCGGGTAGTACTTTATACTAAATCAATCCTTACTACTAAATTGGCTAAAGCACTTATTAATGCTAGGGAGGCTGTAGAGGAGGCTAAGCAGAGGGCCAAGAATACTAAAAAGCGGCTTAGAAAGGAAAGAGAAGAGATAGCTATAATTGCTAAGGTATAAGTTTAAGAAAGGAAGGAGGCTTAGGCTGCTGCTACAAAGGCTAAAAAGGCTATAGATTAATATAAAAAAGATTTAGGAGAGGCAGATTAGGCAGCAAAAAGAGCGCAGAAGGTATTAGTAACTATAGGCAATATAGCAAATAAAAAAAAAGACTATAGAAGCTTATATAGCAGCTGCTTAAGCAGTAGAGGAGGCGAAATCTAAGGTGGAGGTCTTAGTAATACTGCAGAGGTAGTAGGAGGATTCTTTTATAGTAGCTTTAGATACTATAGCTCGCTCTAAGGCTCTATAAGACGCTATAAAGAAGGCAAAGGAAGCCTCTTAGTAGTCTATATAGGCAGATAAGGAAGTAGATAATAAAGAAGCAAATAAAATAGATAATAAGATAAATAGATTAAGCAACGATAAGGTGTTAGATATAGATAAGGATATTAATATAGGCGACGTTATAATGTTAATTAAGTAGCAATTAGTACTAAGAACACCAAAAAATAACATACGGATAGTTGGCCCCCTAACTAAAATTTTGACCCAAGTTTATAATTTAGAGCTTTATTATATAGGCTTTAATTAATATATATAGAGATAAGGTTTTCCAGGGGGAAACCCCCTAGGACCCCCCTATATAGAGCTTTTGCTTAATTTAGAAGTAGTAGTAAGACTAAGGCGCCTTAGTCACCGCTAGGTAAGGAACTACTATAGTAACTAAGGCGCCCTACTTAAACTAGACTTAAAGGTTATATTGGTCATAAATCTAATATATATTTAGACTATAGAGCCTTAATATAAAGCCCTCTAAGATCTAATATAGTAGATTATAATTCCAATTTAAAGCTTTATATACTAAATATTTTTAATACCTAATAACTAAACCGCCGCATAGCTGGAATTAAAGTCTACTATCCCAACTTAATTAAATACGCGTATAAGAAGAGATATAACAGTATACTAAGACCCCTCCCCCCAACGGGCAGAGGCGGTATGGCCATAGTAGCAACGCCTAATATAATTAATTAACTATATTATTGCCTACCAGTTCGGATATATAATAATATAATAGCTCAGCAATAATATAATAGCTTAGCGCCAAGAAATAAGAGGGAGGGAGGTAGGGGAGGAAGGGGAAAAGATTAGGGGTGGCTTAGCTACTATAAGAAGGTTATAATAGTGGTATAGTGTTAAACTTTAAAAATTGTGTCCCGGGAGCTTAATTAACAACCTCTATATAAAATATTAATAACATTTAATTATAGAGCTTTAAGCCAGCAGATATTTTAGGAATGCCTATTATAAGTAGCTCTAAGTGCGAAATCTAAAATATTTAGTAGTGGTATAAGTACGGGACGGGGTATATATTTATATTCCTAAATATTATTATATAACGCAATCTTTAGGTAATAAAAACTAGCCGTTAATATAGCTTAACTAATACCTACTAGAGGTTCCTCCGTCCTTCCTATCTTCTTTTTTACCCATTATCTCCTTATCTAATACTGTCTATATCGCTATATTAACTAATAGATCCCTTAGTAGGGACTAAGGAGGAGTATTAAAGCACCTCCAGCTCCTATAAGAAAGAAAAAAAGAGGAGAAAAAGGTATAGAGGAGGGAGTATTTATAAATAGGAGAAGGCCTACAATTATAGGAGATTAGGCGGCTATAATATAGCTATTAATATTACTCAACTAACACCTATTAAAAGCTCCTCCGTCCTTTCTATCTTCTCTTTTACCCATTATCTCCTTATCTAATACTGTCTATATCGCTATATTTACTAATAGGCCCCTTAATAGAGACTAAGGAGGAGTATTAGAGCACCTCTAGCTCCCTATAAGGAGGAAGAAAAGAAGGGAAGAAGGTATAAAAGAGGGAGTATTTATAGATAGGAGGAGGCCTATAAGTATAAGAGATTAGGCGGCTATAATATAGCTATTAATATTGCTTAACTAATATCTACTAGAGGCTCCTCCGTCCTTACTATCTTCTCTTTTACCTATCTCCTTATCTAATACTATTTATATCGCTATATTAACCAATAAATCCCTTAATAGGGACTAAGGAAAAGTATTAGAGCACCTCTAGCTCTATAAGGAAGAAGAAAAAAAAGATTAGGTATAAAAAAGGAAGTATTTATAAATAGGAGGAGGTCTATAAAAAGGGTAGTAGTGTTATAGTGCTGCAATAAAGTAGACTAAATAACTACGTTGTGGTATAAAGAGGAGAAGAGGCGAAAGGGGTATTATATACAAGTAGTAGGGCCAGGCGCCAAGGCGCTAGTGGTGGGCCAGCCAACCGTAAGAAATAGTGTAAGACAGTATAAAACAGTATACAACAGGTTAGTGCCGTAATAGTACTCCCCTCCCCTAGAAGGTTTAGTCCCTAAACTAAACAAGTAACTCTAAAACAGAATATTACGGTACTAGCAAACTGCCGTTAGATTACCATTAGATTGCTATTAAGTAATAGCAAATTGCGGTTATATAGCCAGTGGCTACAGTGTTGGTGGAAAACGGTGGATTTGGTAAGTGAAGATATCAGTTTTACTTACCGCTTTTAGCCGAGCCAATAACTGGCCAGCTTAACGAATAGCATTGGCAGAACTCCACACCACCACCTAAACTAACTAGGCGTGGCGCTTTTGGCAAGAATCTAACTAATTAGATAACTTTAACCGGTGGTTAAAATTCCCTAAGATCTTAACTTTTCTAAATTATTGTGGTTGTCGTCCATGGCCTTGGCGTGGCAAGTCTTTCTTATCTTATACCTAGTTTAGGGGTCCGGGCTTCTTAGGGTGTTGTTTATAGAACTTTAGTAGTGCGCGCTTACACCCTTTTAGGGACTTCTTAGGTTCCTAGGTTTTCTTATTATAATACTTCCACTTAATATAGTATGTTAAGCTATGCTCGTTCCTTTGTTTATTATATATATATTAAGAATTTTTTTAAATTCCCACTTGTCTGTGATATTGCCATTATTATTTCTTTTGGCTATTCTGCCTGCGATATTATAACATTCCTTTTTATTAATGTGTGCTTGGCTAGGGATCTCCTTAGGGAACTAGAGGCGGACTTTTAATATATAGAAAGATTTGTTAACGCGAATATAGTCTAGAAGGTCTACTACAATTGCCCCTCTATAGGCAGCTAAGATGGGCTAGGGTCCATCCTAATTGTTATCCTATTTTTTTTTAGGCTGGTTAGTCTTTATATTTTTAAGGCTAACTATAACTATATTATCCTTTTTAAATAATATATCTTTGTCCCGTTTTGTATTAGCGTTATCTTTATAGCGTTACTAGGAGATACGAACTAGAGCTTTAAGCTAAGTTAGGATACGCTTAAAGCGGTTAGTAATAGTATTAGCTTATAGGTACTTTTTCTTTGCGTATATAGATAGGGCTAATAGCTAGGGGCCCGCTGGTTTAATACCTAGACGTGGGTTGTAGCCGTAGTTAGTAAAGAACGGTAAGATTCCCATAGTCTCGTTAACTTGGTTATTTATAGTAAACTTAGTAAGGGGGAGCCAATCTACCTAATTATCTTAGGTGAAGCTTATAAAAGCGCGTAGGTACTTATTTATTGCTGCGTTAACAATCTCGGTCTAACTATCTATTTTAGGGTGCCATGCGGAACTAGGGTTTAGGGTTACTTTTAGGCGCTAGTTTAGGCGGCGCTAGAAGTTAGAGACAAATAAAGATCCTCTATTAGAAATAATAGTACTTAGGGCGCTGTATAACTTATAGACAGTATAGGCAAATGCTTTAATAAGCTCCTTAGTGTCTAGGCTAGTAATAGAAATAAAGTGTCTTATCTTTGTTAGGCGGTTAACAATGATAAAGATGTATCTATATATTTTGCCGTTGTGAAGGCACTTAGGCAGGTTAATAATATGGTTAATAGAGATATCGGTTTATAGGCAGACTGGTAGTTCTAGTAGTTTTAGGAAACCAAGCGGTGCTAAACATAGGGTCTTTATATAGAAGCAGAGAGCGTAGTCTTTTATAAAGGTAGCTATAAACTATAAAATACCTAGTTATTAATAGGTTTAACTAAGGAGGTCTAGGGTCTTAACGCGGCCTAGGTAGCCTATAGGACCTAAACTATATATGCGGTATATAACTTCTAGTTAGAGTTTAGGTAAATTGGGGATGAATACTTGGTTTCTATAGTAGATTAGGCTGTTAATAATTAAGTATTTGGATTTATTGTAGTGGAGCGACTTCCTAATCTGCTTAGGCTAGCGGCGTGCCTTATAGCCTTCCTGTTCTTATAGCGCGGCCAATATATCTTTAGCTAGTTTGTTCTCTTTATAGGCATTCTTAATAAGCTCCTTAAGGGGTTTTTTCTTAGGCTCTAGGTTTATTACTATAATAAAGTCCTTAATGCTCTAGTTTTAGGATTTGTTTAATAGCTCGTCTAGGATAGTAGGGTTGACTTTTTTTAGTAGTAAGATAATACGGTCTCTATATTATAGGCGTTTATTACTAGCATTAGCAGGTACTACGCCTAAGAGGCGGCTAAGAGCGTCTAGAATTATAGCTTTAGTGCTAGGCCTATAGGTAATAATAAAGTTAAACTAAAAGAGAAACTTAGCCTAACGGACTTGGCGCTAGTTTAGTTATTTCGTTATTATAAAGGTCTAGAGGTTCTTATAGTCTATAATAATCTTAAACAGTTACTTAGTTCCTTATAGTTTAGGGCACTATTCTTTTAGTGCTTTTACAATTGCTAGGAGCTCCTTATTATATATCTTATAGTTATATTTAGGGGCGGAGTGCTTAGCGGAGAAGAATATAACTGGCTTAAGTTTACTATCTTCGCTAGCCTAGTAGAGTACTCCTCCTAAAGCCTAGTTTAAGGCGTCTGTCTCTACTATAGTCTTCTTTATATAGTTATAGTACGCTAAGACTGGTGCTGTAGTAAACGCTATTTTTAGGGTCTAGAACGCCTGTGCTTGGTTAGGGCTCTATAACTAGTTAGTGCTTTTCTTTAGTAGCCTAGTTATGGGCTTAACTACCTTAGAATAGCCTTAGATAAATTATTAGTAGAAGTTCGCGAAGCTAAGAAATTGCTATAGTTCCTTAACTAATATTAGGTCCTTCTATTTCTATAGGGCCTATACCTTCTTAGGGTCTATAGTTATGCTATTAGTTAAGATAATTAAGCTAAGGTATTTTATTTTTATAGCATAGAACTTAGACTTGTTAATATTAATCTAGAGTCTAGTATTACCAAGTCTCTAAATAATTTCATTTATATATTTTATGTGCTTAGTGCGTGTTTTTAAGAAAATAAGGACATTATTAAGGTACGCAGTATAGTAGTTATTAAGGGCATTATATAAAACATAGTTAATATAGTTCTGGAACGTAGCAGGCACGTTATAAAGACTAAATGGTATAACTAGTATCTTATAGAGTCTAAACTTGGTAATAAATACTATAAGCCACTCGTGGCCTTCTATAATCTGGATTTAGTTAAACACAGAAATTATATTAAGCTTAGTAAAGTACTTAGTACTATAGAGTGCGTTAAGTGTCTTATAGACTAGTGGTAATAGGTACTAATTTTTAATAGTAACTATATTTAGGCCTTAGTAGTTATAGTAGATTTATATACTGCTGCTAGGTTTCGCTGCAAGGAGGAGGGATATAGCGGCTAGTAAGGTTAATTTATGGATAAAACCCTTATCCAGCATCTTATTGATCCACTTCTTTACATAACTAAGTTTAGCGGGTAAGAGTGGTCTGTTTTTATAATATAGGGCCTACTTTCTAGGCGTAATCTTAATTTTATAGTCCTATGGTTGGTAAGGGGGCAGCTTCTCTATATTTTTAGGGAGGAAGTGTTTAATATATTTATAAAACTCTTTTAATAGGCGTTATAAAATGTCTCTACAGGTTAATCCTAGTTTGCCTTTTAGAATTTTTTTAATATTAGTGTTAACTATCTTTTAGCATAGAAACTTAGATTTAGTTTTTAGGTTTGTTTTAAGGAAGCTATAAAAATAAGGGGGTAGCGCTTTTTAGGCTTTCTCTATTATATAGTTGCCTTCTATTAGCCGGCAAAAAGACCTTTCTAATAGGTTTGGTACTTCTACTAGGCCTATAGGCAGTTCTTTAAGCAGCTATTAGTATTTTTCTTGTTTAACCAGTTCTATTAGCTCCGCTATATAGATCCTTATTACTTTTATATCTTTTTATTTATAGAACTGGGTGAAATTAATGGCATAGGTATATCTAATATTATCTAGATTAGGGCGTGTTTGGTTCTCTGGTACTACGGCTAGGCTAGCATAGTTTAGTTAGCCTAGGAGGGCGGGAACAAGGTGGCAGCCCTATATAGTACGCGCGGGAGATAGGTATAAGGTTAGGCGTTATAGGGAGAAGGTCTTAATTGCTCTAGTTTTAGTTTTAGCTATAACGCTTTTGGCTGTTATATGTGTAGTTATATATGCGTATAGTAGATAACTTGAAGTTAGGTATCTTATTAGCTGTCCTAGGTTAAGCGGGTATATACGGGGGACTTATAGTTCTAGTAGTGTTTGTTTTTTTAGGGATAGAGCAGTAGTCCAGTCTTCTAGAATCTCCGCTTTATTTACTGCGTATATTAGCTTACTAGTATTAGGCACCTCTTCTACTATTAGCTAACGGTATCTAAGCATTAACCGTGCAATATGTCCATATAGTGCTACTTAGTTACAGTTAGGGATGTGCTATAGAAGACAGTTATAGGCGCAGTAATTAGAGTTAAATTTAAGCTCTAGAATAGGGAAGTCTAGTTTTAGGTTGTGCTTTTTAAGCTAGGGTATTTTAAGAATTACTAGTGTTAAGGGTAATAACTTTATAATATAAAAAAGTATAGATTCTATATAGTGGCCAATTGTTATTTTTGCTATAAAGTAATAGGTAATAAAGCTAGATGGGAGTCTGTTAGTAAGGCGGAGTGGTTTTAGGACTAAGAGTCTTTTTATTATAATATTATGCTTTTTTATAAGCGAGTCTTCGTCTGCAAACGCTAGTACTGTACTATTACTATTAATAAGGCTTACTGTTTTAATAAAAGCTTCTAGGAGTAGGTTATATAGTAAGGAGAGGTAGGTCTAAATAAGGATAGCATTTCTATTATTATTTACTATTTTAAGGTTAAGTGGCAGCTAGCTTAAAATAAGGTCTAACTAATCTAGTAGTATAGATCTAATCCTTTTATCCTCCTCCCCGTATAGTTTTAACCCTTAGAGGCGACTTAGTCCAAGAGTTAGTTTTTTAATAACTAGATTATGGGGCTTAGCTAGTGGCTATGGTTTTAGCTGGTATATCCTAACGTATTAGTCTCTAACAGTGTATATATGCTAAGGGGTACTTTACTAAGGATATAGCCGGTCTTATAATTAGTGGCGATATAGAGCGCTTGTCCATAGTTTGCGTACGGGACTATTAGCTAGGGCTGTATTAGAGAAGGGAATTGTAGGGGTAGGTCTCTATATCTAAACCTATATCCCTATCCGCGGTTATTATTTTAGTTACTATTCCCTCTACTAAAGAATCTGCTATGGCTAGAAGGGGGTTAACGTGGTGGTATTAGGAGGGGATTTAGGTTTATCTTAGAGTTATAAGCATTTTTTTAGTAGCTGGGTTAACTATATGCCATATAGAGTCTATTATCTATATAATGTCTTTAGACGTTGTTAAAGAGGCTACTACTACTGCTGCCAAATTTAATGGCGTTAAGGTCTATTAGGTTATTCTATAGTACCAGTACTAAGGTGTTATTATTAGGTAATATAGGTTAATATCCACTAGCGATATTTAGCTTAGTGGTATTTAGCTTAGTATGGTGGGCATAGTTCTATAGGTTATAAGCAAATATATCTATTTGCTCGCTCCAGCCCTTATAGTTAGCATCATCGATTTTACGGCTAAGGGTAAGGGCTAGGTCCTTTCTCTTAGGGAAAGTATTCTTCCTAAGTAAATCCACCTTTTATTCCTTAGTCTTGTTTGCTTTAATTATTAACTTATTAAGCTCTACTTTTTAGGATTAGTAGTTACGCTTACCTTAATATAAAGTATCCAACTTA
>Ga0307507_10000665_pt1 | contig 74581 bp, 19 predicted proteins | sample 7_EM_MG_FD_207223 | JGI IMG/M metagenome (GOLD analysis project Ga0307507, IMG submission 207223) | Populus trichocarpa ectomycorrhiza microbial communities from riparian zone in the Pacific Northwest, United States - 7_EM | ecosystem: Host-associated > Plants > Roots > Unclassified | place... | reverse complement strand
CTATATTATATTAAATTATCTAAAATAATATTATTTATTTTACTAGCCTTATAAATAGCTTTAAAGTAGCTTTTATTTATTTAAAATATATTATTAGTATAAAAGAGGTAAATATAATTATGGTTGCTAAATGTGCAGATTACTGGCAGGTTGCGCGTAGGTTGTGCGTAGGCTGCGCGTAGGCTGCGTGTTAAAAAAACACGATATAGGTTAGTCGGTCGAGTTGCCAAATGACCTCAACTGCGCGCCAATTGCGTCAACCACCAACCATTGAGGCCATTGAAAGGGTACCATATTTTGCCGATGTACGGCATAGAACTAGACTATAAAATACTTAAAAACGCTATCAAACTAATACCTTATAGGGATTTTGTATAATAGTTAATCCCCTACTAAGAGCTGCATACTAAGCTGGATATTTATATTATGGTTCTTCTACTAGCGACCTAAAGGATTATTAATGCTTTGCTGTTATAGGCTTGTGTTTAGGCTCGCGATATGGCTATTAAGCCATTTAGTGCCTAGTATAAAGAAGTGGATAATAACCGTAGGACTATTTAACAGCATGTCCTAAGCTTTATAGATTTGCGGCGTAAATGGGCCGAAGTCCTTGTTAATAAAGAAGTACTTATTAAGTAACGTACGTGTACCTAGTGTAAGTTTGTTAGAGGCGATAATGAACCTAATATAGTAAAGTTGTAGGGTTATAGCATCTTGCGGGAGAATATAAGTAAGATACTTAAGCGTGGTTAGATATAATAGTTGTTAAGTAACCGGAGAAGCAGTATTAGTAGTGCCAACCTTAATATTGCCAGTAATATTAGCATCTATAAATTGGACAGACGCCATCTTATATAAATAATAAGTAGGCATTCTACCGGTCTTATAAGACACCTAGAATGTAATGCTACATACTATAATATGCTCTTTAATAATTTGCGTAACAAACTAAACTATAAGGTAGTTATTGTTTGGAAGCTAGAGTACATCTAAAGATTTGGCTATTATGGAATTGCTATCCTCTATATAGGTGTCTGGATTATCTATTAGGCTATTCGCCACCAGATAGAAGCTAGCTGCATTAAGAGGTTTAGGCGATGGAGAGGTAGTAGCTGTACTTAAAGCGGCAGTAATTAGTGTATCTACCTTACCTAGAGCAGTTGTGGCGTCTATCGCCTGAATTAAAGTAGGTCCACTTATACAATTATTAATATTGTGCCTTATAACTCTGTAGTTCTTGTATACATAACTATAGAAGACAGTTTAATAGTCTAAGGAGTTATAGTTTAGGTAAGTCCACTTCTTCTTGTCTAATGGCTAGGGATAGTCTTGCTTTCTATAGCCTATAGTACCATATTAGTTGCACGTTATATAAGGACAGTTGCTCTTAAGACAACCGGCTTCCCCATAATTATTATATATAGGGTTAGGGAAGTTAGCTTTAAGATAACTGGCCTTACCGCAGCTGTAATAAAGTTAAAAAGCTTTCTTAAGAGGATAATTAACGCGTATATAGCTAGTGGACAGACAGAGATGGTATTTTAGAGCATTATTAGCCGAGAGGTATAGACTGCCAAGCTCTAGAAGAAGAGGCTCATTAAGTATAGGGCCCTTATTATTGCCTTGCGAGATACTAGAGCCTATAGCCGCCATAGTTAAGGCAATCTTAAAAACCACAACGCCCTTAGCAAACTTTTTATAGTTACAGATGTAGTTAATATCGCAAGTTATAAAATAATTAGTGGGTAGGTCTATTTTAGTAGTAGGCTGTGTTAAGTAGTAGTCTATATAAACGTATTAGTAAATATAGATTCTCTATTACACAGCTAAGGTTAAAGATAAGGTAGCTGACTTACTATATTATAAGGCTCTACAGCCTAGATAGATCTGTGGAGGCACTAGTTATAGAGGTAGATGCTAGTAGGGTAGGGGTAAGAGAGGGTGGTTAGTAGAGTTAGGTTAATTAGTAAAGGTAAGGAGATAAGGCACACCCTAACAAAATTGTATAAGTAAGGCCTTGGCGGTAAAGCACACAGTTATACACTCTATAGGTTAAACGCGTGTAAGGGTAAATCTATAGTAACGAGACTAACCTATAGAGGAAGACGCGGTATAGTATAAGTTATAGGGACTACCCTACCTAGCCTATCTCTTAATATAGGCTAGGTAATAGTTTAGCACTATTAAGCTCTTGTAGTTTATAATGCGAGTATATAGATATATAGAAGGGTAAGGGAAAAGAGAAGCAAGTAGTAAAGTAAAAGCACTTTACTATAGGCAGGCTAATTATATTATAGGTAAACAGAAACTCAAATACTATAATCTATTAAAAATATTACTAATAAGCACAGCCTGCCACTGCTAGAAAGTATAAGTCTTTTCCTCCCTTAATTAGTAAGAGATAAGGTATTTGTTGGTTACACAAGGGGATATCACGTAGCTACGATTCGTAGATAGTATGATGGTTGTTCTTCTTTTTGATAGGAATGAGGAAAGGGGTAAGGAACTTAAGGTTCCTCACTACGCTAGGGCCACATTAACACGTGACGGCAATATGCCTCGTTCCCAACACTGGCAACTCTTCTTTTTGTGGTTGCTATCTACATATATACAAACAGACAGGATGCGACAATACTAGACAGTATACAACAATACCAAACAATATGCGACAATATGCGACAATACGGCAGTTGGCAGAATTTGGCGGATAACGCAAAGACAGGTGGGCCGCTAAGGCGCTAGTAGTAAGCGAGCCAATAGCGATTTTCCATCCCAGGGATGGAAAATCCTAATTAGCTAGTTTAAGTTAGGGTCTATAGAATGTTATACTCTTACTCCCTTTTAACCTAACCTTTAACTTATATATGTAGAGTATTTGTGTTAATAAACGTTTCTAGAGCCTTGTTTGGGTTTGCCTTTATTATTACATCTGTTGGGTTATCTTAACCGTTAATCTATTAAATCTTAAAGAGTTCTTGCCGTTTGTAGGATTAACAAAGTGCTATAATATCGATTATAAGGCGCTTCTCCTTTATAGTACCAAGCTTAACCAAGCACTTATAGAGGGAGTATAAATCGGTGCATATAATCGTAGGGATAATAGGAAGTTCAAGTTAATCTATAATTATCTTTAGGGTAGTTCCAATTGCAATTACCATATTAACTCTACTAACTATTCCATATATCTCTAACGCTAAAACACTTTAGGTGACGCGCTTGCTCTTAGTTGAGCTCTAATAGATAAGGTTGCTATAGATTATAAAGTCATTCTCTCTAGTAAACTTGTTTATAATAATAATCTTATATCCTAGCTAGGAGCTAAAATCTTTATTATTTACAAATAATCTATTAACAAATACAAAGAGCTTGGCGGTGGGAAGATTAATAGGCACATAATATAGGCCCCAGTTAAGATAGTTCATTTGCCAGAAAAGGCGTTTATTTAGGGCAAGAACGTCATCCTTAGTTAGTTCCTAGTGTTAGGCGGCAATAAAGAGATTAAATAAAGCCTTAGGTTAATAGATAGAAGCAATATAAGCTCCGCAAGCGCGTTGCTCTATATATCCTTGCTTTAGAGAATTAGTATTAATAATATTAATCTTCTTACCTTAACCCTTCTGGCGTAGAGCAATAGAATCCTCATTTAGGGAGAGGATGTATCTATTAAAGAGTAATAGTGTTATTAAACTAAGCTTTTTCTTTAGCTTTGCTATAAGATTTGCCTTTACTAGCTCATCTTCTTTAAGAGCTAAGAATTGGTCGTCTCCCAAAATAATTATATTATTAGTTTGCATACTAATAATTCCAAATAGAGTTCCTGTAGTTATGATAAGGAAGCAGGGATTAAATATAGAAGTAGTTATTAAAAGCTTCTCTTTATAGTGCTTGCTGTAGGTAGCCTACCAGTAAGTTCCTGCCTCTGCGATCCCATATAATGGCTTAAGCACAACTATAATCGTATCTTTAGAATACTGGTGGCGAATTTGCTCTAGAAGGTATACCAATATTAAGCGCTAAAGGTGCGTCTCTAATTAGGTGTAGGCTTAAGTGATATTTTATAAATAAACCACTATTCCATTCTTTATTAAGGAGGGAGCTAGCGCAATAATAACTCACTAACTAGCTCGTTAAATTATAGAAGACTATATAAGAATTACCTCCTTGCTATTATTATTATAGCCTTAGATAACAAGCCTTAATTTCTTAAATAGGGCGTTAGTAGCTTTGCCCTTAATTTTATTAACTATTCTTAACTTAAAGATACGAACTCTATTTAACTTAGTAGGGTTATACTTCTTAAATTTAAAGACTCCTCTTATAATAAGACCCTTAATCTCCTACTTATTAGATACTTAGAAAGGAGCTCCTAGAGTTATAATATAACCTTTCTTTTAAAGCTATTTTACAAGTTTAAAGTCATCCTTCTTCTTGGCTATTATAAAGGCTATTAATAACTCAACTCCATTTTTAATAGCGGTAATAAATTGCTCTTTAAAATTAATAAGATGTTGGTAATTTTGTAATCCCTTTAGGCGACCTCTACTATGTTATAGTTATAGCGCATCTACTAATATTATATTAGGATTGTAGTCGCCTTCTAGAGCACGTTAATCATAGTTCTCCTCTAGGGCATCTTTTAGGGTATTCTATAAAGGCTTGGAACTGTTATCTTTATAGTAAGGCTTAATAATAGTTAAATGGAATTAAGTGGGTCTATAAGGTATCTAAATAGTGCAAGTCTAGCCATTAATTACAATAAGTTAATGTAGGCCTAACCATCCTCCCTTTTTACGCCATACGCGTACCTTAGATTGGAGTGGTAGATTAAGCATAGTTAAGGTATTTAGGCCATTTCTTATTCCTAGTGCGTTGTTAACTTGGCGTATAGCGTAGAGATATTATACCTCCTTTATTACCTTGCGAATAGCCTCAGCTCATTGCACAACGGAGGGAGATAGTGGAGAATCGTCAGTTATTTAAGGGTAGGCGCTGAAGACTAGTAACATGGGTACGAGTCTATCCAGGCCAGCAGAATTGTTAATAGCTTTAACAGCTATTTACAAGGTAAGTTCTTCGCTAGCATCCTCTAGTTCTAAAGAGATAATCTTATATACGCGGCGTAATGGCGCGTGATATCGCTCCACTTTTCCGATACTATTATATGCCTTAATAGGGACTTCCTTGACCTTAATTGCTATTGCCTTTATCTATTATTAAAACTCTATAGATAAGAAGTTCTTTCCTACATTATAGATAATTTAATTAGGGGGTCCTAGGTAGACATCAATCTAGTATAATTAAAGGGTATCCCATGCGTTCCTAGCTGATATATCCTTCAAGAATTATGTGGCTTAGAAAGAGGTTGAGAAGTTAATAACTTAGAGTACTAGCTTGCTGCTAAGATATATAACATCGACAATAATATAGAAGTTAAAGTCGTAGTTATCTTTAAGGGTGAACTTAAATCGGCCAGGGGACTTCTAGTTTATTTGGCAGTAATAGTAGTACTTTATAAGATGCTTAATTGCCTTAACCTTGACTTTATAGCCTGCTCGCTAAAGAACCCTAAGTAATTAATAAACGGATAGGTGGCCAAAATAATAGTGTAGTTGGCGTAATTCCGACTTAGTTAAGTGGCTCTAAGCAATACTCTTTTCTAGTTAATAAAGGAGCAACTAGGGGTAACCCTACTTGCGTATAATAGGCACCTAATTGTCTCCCTAAATAAGTATATTTTTAAGGTTGTCAAGCCTAATGCCTAACTTATCTATATCTTTAATGCAAAATAGAAACGGAGTGTTTGTAGGAATAATATAGAAAGTAATATATCCTAAGGGGGTTTGGACCCTAATTGTGCTAAGAGAGATTGTAGTACCTTTACTAAAGCGAATTATATGTTGGCCTACCGTTAATTGGTTAATCTGAATAGAGCTATTAAGCTACTAAAGGGCTCAAACTTGAGGTTCTTCTACTATAGATACTCCTGCGGCTCTAGTATCCGGTATAATACCATGGAAGACGTTCGCCGAGTATCTGTTGTTAAAGGAAAACGCGGAGCTCTCTTTTGGCTTATTAAAGATATCTAACTTTATGATAAAATAGAGCATAGATTAGTTATTAAGAATAGTAATAGTTTGTATACCATTTACCTCACCATACTTAGTAAAGTATTGGTTAGGAGAGTAGTCCTTAATTTCTATATCTATAAGGAGCTGTTTAACCTTATTAACCTCACCCTTAAGGTCTTCTACGCCTTTGTATTAAACTAGAAAGCTTTGGAAGTAGGCTATAGTGACCTTGCGATTTCTAACGTTTCTTGCACTTTGATGGAACTTATTATATACCTCTTTTCGCTTATTAAGGAAGTGTCTAGTTAACTAGCACTTTGGCTTCTTATAAATATAGTACTTCTTCTGGCAATTACTTCAAAATGAACCTCTACTAGGACCTCCACGGTTGCCTTATGGTCGACGTTAATTATACCCTCTTTTGTATTCCCTACCACGGCTACCATATATTCAATCAGTCCAGTTATAATCGTATTAGTTAGGAATACTTAGTTAGGTAGAGTTTTTGGTATAAAACTATTAAAATTCTTATGTTCGCATTATAGTACCTATAGCGGAGCGTAGCTTAGCATATACTCCTTTAAACGTATCTGTAGGTTTGTATAGCGCTAAGTTGCACTTAGGAACGCTATGGCATGCCAAGATAACCTAGTCCCTTAGGCTGTTCTTATTTTGGTAAGTTTTGGTAAGGCCACATTAGATTTTCTAGAGTTTATTAAAGAGTAATTAAAGGCACTCTAAATAAGTCTTTATTAGGTTAGAAGCAATAACTCTTTAGAATATAGTCTCCCGCCATTTAGATATATAAAGTTGGCAATTCTTATTAGTCTTAAAGTAAGCTCTAGTAAGCTAAAGTATTACATTAAAGCTATAGTTTTTACCTGTAATATAGTTATAATAGAATATCGCTGCCCGTCCCTTTAATATAATAGAGAAAGCGTAGTGGTACTAGTAGCGTTAAATTCCGACCTTGTTGCAACAGTTATAGAAGACCTATAGTTTTACTCTAAGTATGTTATATAGTTCTCCTCTAAACTTCTTTTTTTTGTCCGAATATACCTTTATCAGATTCGTGACTTCTTGTAGTAAAGGCTCACCGGTTAGCTAGAGTAGAGGAGGTGGAGGCGGAGCAACTCTAAGTGGGAGGGCACCTCTAGGTAGGAGAGTAGCTCTAGGTGGGGGGTTAGCGTTCTAGGGGTTTTAATACAAATTAAAGTTACCTTTTAAAGAATATGGGTTGTTTTTAGGTTTCCGTAGTTGATATATAATTTTAGCTTCCGTCCATATTAGTTCTTCTGTACTAGTAATAACGGCCTAAATATTACTAGCAATTGGGTTACTGTTCTCAGCAATATATACCCTATTCCTATAGAGGAAGTCTTAAAAATTTTAAACAATATTAACGTTGCTAAGTGCCTAGGTATTAGCAGTCCATCCTATAAAATCCTCCCTAAAATACTCCTATAGTTGTGAATTGGCGTAGCATCTATTTCGGTAGAATATAATATGGTGTAGGAGAAAGCCATTAACTTGTTTTATAGTATAAGTTATTGTATTAAAGGCGAATTCGTCCTAATCTTTATTAATAAGTTTCGCGTGCTTAGCTACCCCTAGTGGTAAGGAGTCTTTCCAGTTATTTAAAGTAGGCGTAGCCATATTTTTAGAGGGAGGGAAGTGTTATTAGTGTAGGGATTGTTATTTAATACGCATTTATGACGTGTATTTGCGGTTATGGGGCTTAGGACTAGTTCTAGCCTTAAATTGCAAAGACTTATAAAGCATATTATTCTGCGTAATGGACGCAAGAATCCGTAATCTTAGAAAGGCTTAGGACCAGTTCTGGCCTTTTAGATCTTTAGATTCGTGGAAGAGTTTTATTTAAGGTTTAAGACCAGTTCTAACCTTAAAAGACAGCTTCCTCTAGCACAAGTAGCACTGGTATAGTGGCTTGTCTCTTCTTAGTGATACCTAGCTGTTCTATGGTATAATAGTGAAGTTAACCACTAATCAGTGTTGGTTACACAAGGGGATATCATATAGCTACAATTTGTAGATAGTATAATAGTTGTTCTTCTTTTTAATAGGAATGAGGAAAGGGGTAAGGAACTTAAGGTTCCTTACCACGCTAGGGCCATATCAACACGTGACGGCAACATGCCTTGTTCCCGACAGTATTATTAGCTAAACAATCTCTTATAGGAGTACTGGGTGGGAAGTGGGATATTATAAGACCATATATAGTTCTAAACAGATCTAAAATAAAGATATTAAATATAAGAGACTCTAACGCAATAAATGCTATAATAGAATACTAACCTCTTATATAATACTAAATAGATAAATAGCGAGATAAGTTAACATTGCTAAGCGGCTAGATGCTAGGTATATACAACATGTCTACTATCCTAAAATGCCCCAATATACCCTAATATGCCGCAAAATGCCGCAAAATGCCATTAATTATATAAACTTATAATATAAGATATAAAACCTCCTGCTACCTTTTACTGTAGATATGCGTTTAAATAAGCACTAGATGTTTAAGCATAGACATAGAAGTAACCCATATACTAGATAATTATTATTCCGGATAGAGTTACTTAGTAGGGCCTTAAGTGCTATATAGTAGTATAATAATAACACTAGCAATTACAAAGTGAGTGTAATATATTGCTGTCTACTAGAAGTACTACCTATTATATACTAAGTACTTCGCAGTAATGGAGTTTATATATATAGATGTAGGCTAGCCCTTTAACTCTAGTGGCACGCATATCCACTAACTTTATATAACAATAAGAAATATAGTAATGCCTATAATAAGTACAATACGTCGCTGTCTACTAGAAATACTACCTATTATATAGCAAACACTTTGCAGTAATAGAGCCCGCATATATAGATATAGGCCAGCCCTCTAACTCTGGCGGCGCGTATATATACCAACTTTATATAATAATAAGAAATATAGTAACGCCTATAACCTCCTATATTCTACTATGCCATAATAACTAGTTACCCCTCTATAGGCACTTAATAAATTGCTTATATTAAAAACTGTAAGAGTCTAGCGGTACTAAACTACCACCTAGCCCTAAACAGGCTAGGTAGGGTAGTCCCTATAAGTTATATAATTATGCCCTTATTTAACTGCACAGTACCAAGTCTAGCCATATTTACTAACTAGTAGCAGCAAATAACAGCCAATTTTACCTCTATATGGGTACGTACGGGCAATTGCAAGATCTATCACTTTACCTCTCCTTTATTTACCTTACTTATCCCACCTTCTATCTCTCTAATAACTAACCTCTAACTATATCTAACACTAGAGTTATGCTAGTATAGCACTAACTAGCTACCATATAAAGCCCCCCTACTTTAATAGTTACCTTCTACTTAATATATGCCGTAATATTATATATATCTAACCAAATAAGCAACTTAATAATAATACAACTATAGGCAAAGCTGGATATATAGTATAAGGCAAACCTAAAGCTAACTAAAGATGCAGATATTGCCCAAGGCTTTAGAATAAGCATTAAAAACTATAATAGACTAAAAGAGATGGTTAAAGATATTGTAATTAAAGTTAAGCCTAAGTACGTAACATATTATGGCAACTCTACAATAATGAAAGAAGGACACATTAAGGAGTTTTATAAGCAACTTCCGCAATTTACTAATACTTTACTAGATTAGAAACTACAGGTAATCCTAAAAATTATAGGAAGTGCTTATTTTAATTATATAAGGAGGGTACTAAGTACCTCTAGGAAATTAAAAAACCTACCTCTATGTAAATATACATTACCCCTAAAGACCAAAGCACGAAATAAGACGACGCCACCTTAGCTACTATATATGGTATAGCCTATAGACATTACTACAAACCCACTACATAGTATCCCTTCGCCTTAGCTAGTAACCCCAGTAGTAAGCAACGCAATTAATATAGGAGATATTAAGATTAAAATCCAATCTATAGGCTTAATAGGCAAGTTAATGGTTAGGGTAGTCTAAGTCTTATATCTAATAAGCAGAAACCTATATATAGCTTTAGGCAAGCTATAAGAGGAACTATAAGCCTATATAGAGCTTAATATTAACAGCCCGTCTAAAAAGAATATCTATATATTACTATAGAGACATAAAAACCTCACAATACAGTTAAAGGGTATACTTATTATAGCTCTTAACAAAATAGCAAAAAATAGCATAAAGGAGGCCGTGCTTATAGCATTATTCTTACCTCCTAGCTTAAACTCCTAAGTTACTACTACTAATAATATACCATCAGCTATTAAATCTAAGGCGCTTAAACACAATAGACGCAGTATAAAAGACAGCTAGTAAGTCCTAACGCCGTATAAGGCTAGCGGCAAGAGCAAACTGGGAGAAGGTAAGAAGTGGAGTTATTTAGGATTAGCAGTATATGGCTCTAAGGAAGACAGCAAGGGCAAGCCTATTAGATATAAGAAATTAAACAACAGCAAGACTAAATTAGGCAGATATAATAAGTGGCCTTAACTAAGATTAGTAATAAGTGCCTTAGTAAAGGATAATAAAAGTAAGCCAGCTGCGCCTAGGAAATTAAATAGTTGCAAGGCTAACCCAAATAAAAAGCACCCTTGGCTAGAATTAGTGGTAGGCACCCTTACGGAAAACAGCAATAGTAAGCTAGTTATACGCAGAAGGTAATTAGTAAAAGGAAGACATAACCCATCTACCTATAAGCCTATATTAGCGAGTAACAGTGGTACCAAAGAAATTACCACAGATAATAGCAAATCGCCACAACCTATTACTAAACCTAAAGGTATATACTAGCCTAACAATATAATAGATAACCCTACTACCGCATTACCAACTGTTAATACCCCTTAAGATATTACCACAGATAATAGTAAATTGCCGTAATGTGCCAGTAGACATAATAATTAGTTTCTATATTACACTAACTCTAAGAATATAGAGAGTGGAGACAAAGATAAGAATTTGGTTAATAATAACAACTAAGACAAGGATTTAGTTAATAATAATAACTAAGATATAGACACAGAGGAAGAACTTAACTAGTAAAATTTCTTAGCCCAGCTCTATAAGGCTAGGAAGAACAACCTAGATAGTGCACTAGCGTATATAACAGAGGCGGATCTTTTACTCACTCTAGAGTATTTCCCACTTATTTTATTAAAAGCACTTTCTAAAACTACCCTAATTGAACTCCCTAATTAGGGCCTTATATTAGGTTTCAAATTTAGCCCATACTAAGTGGTATATATGGCTTAGGCATTTAAGTAAGAGAGGACAATTAAAGGAGGCAGTATCTATGCAGATGAACCTAGCACAGGCAAGACTGTATAAATAATCACTTAATGGCTAATAAACTACTTTTATTATTAGAACGTAATAGACGTTTAAGAGACCTAAGCCGCTAGGGACGTGACCTACTACTATAGTGGTGTGATTTGGCCCCCTAGATTCAACATCTAGATTAGGCGTAGCTTTAGGAGAGCCTAGGCCTTCTATATATTTTATATAGATCGGTCTGGAGCCCTTAAAGTCTTTAACAACTCTAACAGGGCTAACAGACACACAGTTTCTCTTTAATATACTCTTTTCTTCTCTTCTTACTGACCGCTTCCCTACTGCCTAATTATAACTGACTGACTGACTAACCACACCGTGACTTCCTATCTAAGAGAGACCGTACCCTCCCACATATTTTATGGCATTCTATATGGGGATCGAACCCACAGCCTCCAGATTAGAAGTCTGGTGCTACATACACAGGAGACGCATAGGAACGATCTAGAACTACAAAAGAACCAACAGATAGAAAAAGGACGCGCGGAAAGGGAGGCAGAAAAGCACAGGCATATTAGCGACCGGTGCGCAGCCACCACCATAGGAATGAACCAACGACACTTTCGGTCTCCGTACGGGAACGGTCGGTCTCCGTATGGGAACAGTTGTTAGAGAACAGCGATCGGAATGCAAGTACGTAGCACAGCAAGACGGAGGATAAAAGAAAGGACTATAGTACGCCAGAAATAGCAGAAAAAAGTCTTCTACATTTCATTTACTATATTTATAACGGTCTATACAATTATTCTTATATTTATAGGAGCTACCTTTAAATTTATAGGAACAATGGCAACAGCACCAGCAAAGGGATTGTTAGGGATGTTAGGTCCATTCTATAATAACAGTAAAGGTACTAGAAGGGGAGAGGAAAGTAAGCAGCCTGTTAAACCGCAAGTCTCTCCTAAACTAGGGGATGCGATACCAACCCTAACTCCCACAACATTAGGGACTGACAACTCTTAATAGATAGAGGATAAGGGTTATAAGGTCCACCTACCTATCTCTAAAAAATCTATAGGTCCGCTATATCCTACTAGACCACCAATGGAACGAGATAAGGTATATATTATAGCCCAGCCTATACCAGCTCTAGGAACTCCTGGGACCCCTTACTTTATAGGACAAAACATATCACAATTTATTAAACAGTATAAGCGACTATACATCTAACATCATGTTACGGACAATAAGAAGCATTAAGGACTTCCAGAGTATTATAACTATTGGATAGGGACATAGATCCAAAGCCTACCTAAGTTTATAATTAGCAATTAGACGGAACTTATAAGGAAGCTTAGAATAGACTACTAAGAAAGTAACTACTTTTAATAAATTAAAACGGTAGAATTCTTAGAAGCTTATATGCTGCAGTATAGAAACAATCCACCTAGTAGTATACGTGAATACTATAGGCAGTTCACGTTAATCTCCTAAAAGGTTACCGAGGCTGGTAATTTAAAAAACCATAATTAAGGGTACTGGTTCGCAAGGGGACTCCTACTTAAATATTAAAGATATGCTATAACTAAAACAGGAGCTAACCCGGATAGATAAAAGTCTTTTAACTTCCATTTAATAAGGAGAGCCGTAGAAAACAGGCTTAATTTGTATAAAGGCGTAGATTAGTTATTAATAATAAATCCTAAGAAGCAAGGCCTTTATTAGCTAGTTAGACAATTCCGTAATTAGCAACCAGCCGTAACTAACCAAAGAGATGCTGCCCTTTAACCGCCTATAGTCTCTCCGCTAAGCGAGTCGGCAGGTACCTATTAAACGACTTAGGAAACGGACCCTAAGCTAGAGAGACTTACTAATTAACTCCAGAAGCTTAATCTTAGGACGGTTAAATTGGTAGGCGTTATATCTTTAATGCTATTCCTAGACAGGATTTGCCAAGATCCAACACGGTACACGCAGCTCCTAAATAGGGCGTTAGTACGGCAAGAACAAATAGGCCCGCGACCGGCACTAAATAATAACAGACCGCAGCCGCCCTATAAGGGAGCGCTATAAGAATGATATAAGCCGGGCCTAAAAAGGTATAGAGGGCTGAGAAACTTTGGCATATACCTAGCACAAGCTTAGATATATTATGGATATGGGGGTTCCTACTATTTTATTAATTAGTATCTATAGCTCTAGGAATTAGTTCGTCGTGGTTTCCTATATATAAATAAGAATAACCGAATCTACGCTAGAATATAAGAGCGCCTAGGAAATACAATTCCATATTTACTAAGCAATAATCGGATTAAGTTCCTTAAAGACTGGCTAAAGCAGAACGCGAATATTAATCTTAATGCTCCAGTAACAGGCGTCCAACTAAAGGTAGCTTCAGTAGAGCTTGTAGAAGGAAGCGACGCTAAAAGTAAAAAAGAACTTGGTAAGTCTTAGGAGGATATATACCAAGTAGAGTTAATATATATTAATTTAGTAGAAGCCGCAACCCAGTCGCAGCCTACGCCACGGTTATATAATCTTAGGAAACCGTAAGGGGAAGTAAGAGTAATAAAACCGCCTTTAAAACTATCTAGTTAGCAACCGGCAGTAGTTTAAAATATATGACCAGGAGGACATATCCAAATCGCACTATAGCCCTAGCAGTAAGCTCCTTAACCACCATCAAGCAATAATAAGATTAATAAAATAGACTATACTAAATAGCTAAGACAGATGGAGCAAATAGCGGATATAATAATAATAGCCAAAGCACCACAACTAAAGCTAGTTAGGATAATGGATATACTAAAGGGAAATGTCCTAAGCCCAGCTATAATAGCAAATAAGATTTTATTAAAAACTATTAAAGTTACAGTTGGTAATTGCCTTGTATACATACCTAAGGTCGCAAGGCTATTCTTTAAGCCTCTCCCGCTACCCCTTATAGAGCCTTACCAATAGAAGCAAGAGGATGTTAAGGCATCTATGTTATTAGCACACCTAGCGTTCTATGCTGATTAGGCTGGCTTAACAACTGCCAAAGTAGACCAGATTAAACAAGAAGCTAAATTTATCCAATTTTAAAAATAATGCCCAAAAGTAGAAGCGCGGATAGGAGATGGAAGGGCTAAATGCTTAATTAACTCTGGAGCGGAGCTTAACCTTATTAAGGAAAGCGTAGCTCTATAATACGGCTTACCAATATCAAGTCTGCCTCTGTAACTATAAGGTGCATGTCTGACGTCTGCTAATAGGACTTAGTCTAAGTTTATTAAATTAGTGCATGCGGTCCCTATAGTAATAGGTAACGTTTTAATATCTATAACGTTTATTGCTGTAGGAGAAATGTCACATAAGGTAATACTTAGTAAGCCATAGTCGGTAAGGGCTAAACTGGCAACAAAACGCACTGTAACAGGTTAGGTATCTTGCATTATTTAATTAGAAGATGGTAGAGTTAAAATAAGGTTCTTAACATCTTATAAGGATACAATATTCTTTAAACCAGATAAAGGCATTAGTATAGACAACAGTTTGGGAAATGTATAACCGGTACAACCGCTAGGATTGTATCCGGGGTTACTTATAACCCGGTGCATTAGGATAAGGAGGACGTTGAGATTAAAGAGAAGGGAAATAAGGTGCGGCTCCAACACAGACGCTTGCCGTTTTGGATATCTGCTAGACAGAGCCATTAGCAGAAAGAAGACTATAACATTGGATAGAGAGAGCTTGATAGCAAAACGTTAAAGAAAGTCCTAAAGAAACACTTAAAAAAGAATCGGAAGCTAGTATTTAAAATAAAGGCTAGGTCCCTTATATATCGAATATTAAAGACAATGGATTTATTTATAATATAAATAGAAAGCTACTGGAGCAAGGCCTAACAAAACGCCATAAACGTAGTAACTGTGTATAAATAAAAGGCAGATAAGGTCTACCTGGTTAATTTATTAGCACCAGATGGAACAGTTATAGGAGGTATAATAGAATAGCAAAAAGTGGCCTTGCGTAGACAAAAGGCATTAATCCGAGGGTTGCCTCTTAGTCTGTATAATTATTTCCTTAAGCCGCGATATACTAAGCTGGCCTATAGTGCATAACTAAAGCCAGAACGATTAGAGCGTATAATTATAGGGAATATTTAGCTAAGAGAATAAGAGATCTTTAAGGCCATGCTATTTAACTAAGAAGAGACACTGGTATAGGAGTTCTCTAAAATGGGTCGCGTTAGCAGAGACATAACTCCACTATTAAAGATTAAGACTGTGCCATATAAAGCATAGTAAGTACCAAACTTTCCTATACCAAGGGCCCTACGAGGAGAAGTAATAAGTATATTACGAGAACGACTAGCTTAAGGGACTCTGGAATATTGCGAAAGCCTATATAGGAATCTATGGTTTCTTATAAACAAGAAGGAATATAAGAAGTACTAACTAATTAATACGGCGATAAATATCAACTAAGTAACTATTAGGGACGTAAATCTGCCGCTATATGCTAATAAGTTTTCCAAGAAGTTTATAGGGTGCAAGGTTATGTCTCTAGTAGACTTCTTCTCTAGCTATAACCAACTAGAGCTTAATATAGAAAGCAGGAACCTAATAGCTTTTACAACACCTCTAGGGCTTCTATAACAAACGACAGTACCTATAGGAGGCATGAATTCAGTAGCCTAGTTCGTAAGGACAATTACTAAGATCCTAGAACGATACATTCTATACTATACCTTACCGTTTCTGGATAACATTACAGTGAAAGGCCTATAGACAGTGTATAATGGAGAAGAGAGTCTTCTAGGCGTGCGCAGATATATTCTAGAACATATTATATAGCTAGATGGAGTGCTTGCAGATTTAAAATAAGCTAGATATATAATCTTAGGCGCAAAGTCTTATTTCTACAAAGACGAGATTATAGTGGTTAGTTACTGCTGTAATAGCAAGGGACGATATCCAAAGGAGTTAAAGGTCGTAAAGATTGTTTACTAGAGAGACTGTGAAGATGTTACGTCCGCCTAAGCATTTTTAGGAGTTGTCGTATATTACTAAATATAGGTGGAAGACTTCGCAATTAAGGCAGAGCTAATCTTCTAACTGCTACAAGTGAACATTCCGTTTATATGGGGCATAGAGCAGATCACCGCTATAAAGACTCTAAAGTATGACATTACTACCGCACCCGCATTGGTTCAACTGGATTATAGTAAGGGGGCTAGGCTAATTATTCTCGCCGTTAATAGATACAAGAATGGATAGGGGTATGGCCTTATATAACTAGATATACAAGGTCGTTGTTACCTATATTAATATAAGAGCGGCATCTAGTCTTAAGCGGAATAGAAATATAACTCAGGAAAGCTTAAGTATTGGGCGTTACTATATACGCTAAAGAAGTGTCGCGTATACCTATACGGCGTTTGCTTTATAGTAGAGATAGACATAAACACCTTAGTCGCGTAGCTAAATCGTACTGCCACTAATTTACCTAGAGCCTTAATAATAAGATAGCTAGCTTGGATCCAGCTATAGGACTTTAATGTCAGATATATACCAGGGAAGAAAAATAGCCTAGCTAATAAACTTTCGCGATAGCTACCTAATAGCAAATGACCTAATAAGCTAACTAAGGATATTAAAGAGTTCATTAACTGTAAGCTAAGTGCCTTAGAATACACAGCTAGCCCTCTTAAAATGGAAGCGGGTCTGCCATTAGAAGACTTATATTTGGAGGAATCTTAGAGGATTGCGAAATAGCTAGTAACCTTATAGTGTCTAAAGGAGATAAATACTAAGGAATTTAAAAAGTTTAAGTGGCATGCGCTAAGGTTCCTAGTGCGTGACCAATAGCTCTTCCGCCAACAGTCTAAGAATGTACTAATATAAAGGGTAGTTAATAACAAGACTACTTAGCAGGAGATCATTAAGAGCCTTTACAATTAGAGTGGATATTATAGACGGGAGGGAACGTATTAGAGGGTCTTAAATTAATACTAGTGGCCAGGGCTGTGGGATTAAATATTATAGCATATTAAGTCATGCTTATAGTGCTAATAGCGACAGCTGGGATAGGAAGAAGAAGTAATATACCCTATATAGGAGTCTACCTTGTAGTAACAAGTAACGGTGGACATTACGTTTATACTGCTAAACCGTCTTGGGTTCCAATACCTGGCCATTGCTTAAGAGTATGTATCTAGATAGGTAGAAGCCCGGGCCCTTTAGAATAAGGATATGAAAAGCATAGCAAAGTTTCTCTATAAAGACGTTATCTGCCGATAGGGAGTGTTCGGACAGCTCTCTATAAATAGTGGAGGAGAGAATGCTAATATTACCGCTGCGCTCGCGGAGCTCTATAATATTAAGAGGGTTGTGGCTTCCGTATATTACCCACAGTTGTAAGGCTTTATAGAGCGAGGTCATAAGCCTATAGTAGACGCTTTAGCAAAGATGGAAGGCTTATAGCTAGATAATCTTTATATAGTTTTATGGGCAGATAGAACGACTGTTAAGAGGTCTACGGGAATAACACCAGTAAGGGTTATATATGGATATAAGCACATCCTTCTTATTAAACTCTACATACCCACCTAGCAGACGCTGCCTTGGGAAACAGTCCGGACCACTATAGAGCTACTAGCACTTTGCGCAAAGTAGTTCGACTAAAGAGACACAGATATATAAGAAGCTGTCACGCGTATAAGACGACTGAGAGTTATAAATAAGGAGTATTTTAATAACACCTACCGCATTCGCCAGGACGGATTTAGGGTTGGAGATATAGTTATACTCTATAACACGCAGCTTAAGCAAGACTATTCTAGCAGTTATAAGTTAGATCTAAAATGGCTAGGCCCGTTCCGCGTATATAAGAGTTACCCTTATAAAGAATAGTACTTAATTAAGGATCTTAATGGCACGCTATTTCGCAATTAAACTCTAGGGAATAGATTAAAGAGGTTTTATTAATAATAGATATCTAAGGTCCATTAGGAGGACCGGCTTAACCAGTTAGGCGGAACTATACTATAAGAAATAATAGCAGAGCCAGAGCCTAAGGAGGATATTATACAAAATCCACCAGTATTGCAACGCCGCGTATTTCAAGAAGTGCGCGTTCTAGAAAGATTATTTAACGGAACTAAGTACAAAATATTTAACTAAGGGACAGTCAAGTTCTAAGGTAGGGAAGGGGATATAGATAACAGCCGCGCAATCTATTTATTTATTTACTGTATTTCCTAAAGCTCTTTCTATTACGCTTTCTTATTTGCTTTTTTTAGTTATAGGAATCTAATGCGTGTTAATAGTAAGGTAAGGATAGAAGAATGTTTATATATAACTATCTAGTATTGTTTACTGCAAAGATATTAGTTCCGCTTACTGCCTTTACTAAGCCAATAGCAATTTTCCATTTTAGGGATGGAAAATCATGATTGGTCTATTTAATAATTAGCGCCAGCAGAACTCCACACCGCCACTAGATTTGGTGGACTATTCATATTAGGAAACCCTATTAAGAACTTTACCTTTTTGCCCTTAATAAACCTTAAAGACAACTATAATTAGCTAAAGTATAAACTAAGCAGAATCAATAATAGTATACTTATTATATCTTTGTCTAGTAGACTACTGGTACTGTATAAAGGAGCTAAGCGACAGATTAATAATATCCTTATAGAAGTCAGAGGCTTTGCAGTTAATTAGTGTTATATAGTGCTTATCCAAATCTGTAACAAGATTCTGCTCAAGAGAGAGAATTACGCAGATGCTGCTAGTATAGTAGTTAATTTCGTTAATTATAATAACGGGTTATAAGCATCTCTAGGAAAGGATACGTTCTTAATAATCTTTAAGGACATCTCTAATATTAGTAAGATAGCAAAAGATTAAAGGAATTAGTGTAATAAAGCCAGAGAAACCATCTAAAAAGCCTAGGGACAGGATATTCTTAACAGACTGCTAAAATACGCAGTCTCCTACTACTTCCTTTCTACTGCCTAAAAGCTTACCATCTACCTACTTTATAAAGTAATAGCGCAAGTTAATAAAGCCCTGGTTAAGAGGCTTAATTATCCAGGATATAGCATTAAGAACACTACTTAACTACAGCTAATTAACTTTATACTTGCGCCTAAAATGTCAGGAAGAGCGATATCAGGTTAGGTAGTAAATAAGTATAGTTTAGGGAGACACTTAACTGGCTTTCTTGTTCCAAATAAGGACCTGCCACTAAGATATAGGAGACTAACTACCATGGGACTAGAGGTCACTAATGTTGGAATTAGATAAGTGGGAGAGAGCTTAGCTCTTATACTATAAGCATATTTATAATATACTTCCAACGTAATAAATCCCTTAGCTTTTTAGCCATTAACACCTATTTAAAAAGGAGGCGTTAGTATTATACCAAGCCCGTCCTAGCAAGGATCACCTATATTAGTAGACTTGCCTTTATTATCTATAAATAAAAGCATTCTTGTAGCTGGAACGCCTGTTGGCTCGCCCCTATAGCTACTAGTATCCTCTTTAAGGAGGAATCTAAGGAGAGGGCTTATGGTTGCTTATCCAGAAGTAGGAGGGCTAGGAGTAGAATCGCTATTTAATAAAAATATTATTAAGCCGGGAGATGATAAAGAATACATTAAGGAGGCCGCAGACGCTGTGGCGATACTCTATACAAAATAAGGATATAACTGCAAGGACGACGTGCTAGCTTATCTCAAGGCGTCCCTAAACCAAACTACCAAAATTAAACTAACTGAGGTTATAAAGCTCTTGCGTAGTTAGTATAGGGCGGCTAGTTTAAACCTGGAAATATATAAGGTCTGCTAGATACACACACAAGCCATAGGAGGGCGTATGGGTTTAGTGATAAAGGGTCTAAACTATACCGCGCTATATTATAGACTCCGTTTAATATATCACGCTTACAATTACTTAGGTACTATAAAGATAGACCCTACTATATACTCCTAGTTTTAAAAAGCTTATAGGCCTCTAGTTCCGTCTAACTCCTTAGGACCATATAAGTTCATTTATAACTTGGCACTAAGGTTTTCCTATAACAGGGAGGCTTTACTTAATCGGATACTGTTACCAAACAACTAAGATATATGGTAGTAAGAAGGATCTGTGGTTTTAAGTATATTTGGGTAGTAGTGGGATTCTAGCATCTTAGTAATAATTAATAAGGAAATACGTATATACCGCTATTATTAGCGTCTAATTAATGGGCGACTAAATTACGGCTAGTTAAGAATAATGGTCTACGGTCTCTGCCAATAGCTAATAAGATAAGACCCTTAGTATTATCGCCTCTATTACGCTCTTAGGCCTGATAGCTGGTGGCGACTTATTTCCTACCCTTATTATACAAAATTCGCGGTTAAAGGAGACTCTACAGCTTTCCGCTATATTAATATTAATATTCCCTTACTCCTTAAAAGTGGACGCGGTGCTAATATAATCTAAGGGAGCGTTTCTCTAGATAATAAGACTAAGGATAACTGCATGATTATCCTTCCCGGTATACATTATTACTTGAAATCGTGGTGGGCAGATCTTAAAGCGTAAGGGTTAGCCAAGGGCGATGGATTTATATACAAAATCTTAGACCATAACTGGACCGCTAAGGATATAGAGAAATATGCGACCAACTAGGTAGCTCAGCTATGTAAGAAGGGAAATATGTATATAACTATGCCTTACCTTCTTTATGGAGTGAAAGGACCTTTGACTGGGACCTAGCGAATAATGCTGCCATAGTTTGTTGGTATTTAGGACGATTATAATAACCTTAAGGTTACTAAAGGAGGTACTTAGATAGAGTTGGTAGATACGCATTAAGACTTAAGAGCGCTGCCCTATATACTATCTGGACATGCCAATCTCTATGGCGCAATTCCATATCGCTTCCCTGCAGCAGTTAAGCTTATGGCTGCTAGCGCTTTATCCAACGCCCTTCTTAGTAAACGACGATGGGATTCTCTAGCAGTAATCCAAGATTATAATCTTCTTCTTACTGGTAATAGGAACGAAGTTGTAAAATAAATGCATTCCTATTGTCTAAGGGCCGTTAAGAACTATAAGGATACGTTTTAGCTTATACGTGCAACTAAAGTGGAGCGCTTTAATAGCCACTTATACTTCTACTGCGTTGACAATAGAATTAAGCCTTTAACTATTATGGTAGATCTAAGTAGAGTACCCCTAATTGTTATAGAAGGACAGAGTTATGCGGAGCTGCCTAAAAAATTATGGGACAGAACCGAGCAAGTGGAAGGACGCGAAAGAGCTATATTATCTAAAAGCCGCTAGTCTGATACATCTCATACTGCTTAGCCAGGCGGATGAGAACGGTTTTATTTAACTAGAACGGAGTCTCCTTGTTTACCATCTTGGGTTTGTAGTAAAGGTAAGGAACGCATGCGATTACCTACCACGCCTTTATTTTAAAGATAAGGAGTTTTAGAGTTTTAGAAGTCGTTAGGGGACAATAACTTAGGTAGGGGAGGTATATAGTAGTATAATTTAGCCCCCTGGATTTAACATCTAGATTAGGCGTAGCTTTAGAAGAGCCTAGGCCTTTTATATATTTTATATAGATCGGTCTAGAGCCCTTAGAGTCTTTAATAACTCTAACAGGGCCAACAGACACATAGTTTCTCTTTAATACACTCTTTTCTTCTCTTCTTACTGACCGCTTCCCTACTGCCTAATTACGACTGACTAACTAACTAACTACACCGTGACTTCCTATCTAAGAGAGACCGTACCCTCCCACACTACCTACCTAAGATGTATCTACCGGATATAAAATGCCTATAGGCAGCAAAGCAGCTAATTGCATACTACTATAAAGATAACTCTAAGAAGCTATACCCTATAGACCTATAGCAAGGCTGCTTAGTCATTCTTACGCCAACCCTAGGCCTGCCAGGATTCCTAAAGAACGCAAGTACAATATTATAAGACGGCGCGATTATAAAGCGCCCTAACCCGCCCTAGATTATAATTCTCGCCCCTAGCTATAAGAAAGTTAAGATATTTAGTAAACTAAAAAAGGATAAATAGCTGTAAATTTACAAGGCTCTTAAGTGGACTAATAAGGAACAATGGGAGAATAATAACAATATATATCTGGTTGGCAAGACTTTCCTATTACACCCATAGGGTAAAGCCAAGTTTAAGAAAAATTATTGCTCTGCCCCTAATATAACGGAACTATTAGCGCTAAAATACTTAACCTAATTCCTTCTAATTACTACGCGAAATTGTATTACTATATAACTAATACGCAAGTTTATTACTATATAAACTAGTATATAGAAATACCTAAATAGCCAAACCCCCAGATTGTATTAGATATTGAAGAGTACAATATAGGTTAGGCATATCCTCTGGAATAAATGCCACCTAGACGCAACCAGTAGAGTCTTAATATCGTTTATTTAGGATATAGTTAAGGAGTACCACATTATATATAATCGCAGCCCTACTATATAGGGTGCGTTTAGTACGCCTAATAATAGGAACCTAATATAACTAATGTGGTTTATTATGGTAGGATTAAAGAGGCCTAAGTAGGAAGAAGTAGATAAGCTAAAGGGAACAGAGTTTAAAGTACTACTTAAGCTTAAAGAAAAAAACATCTAGCTAAAGAAGAAGAAATTTAGCCGTCTCTATAAGGATATAAAGACTAACCTAGCTAGAGTAATAGTAGATAAGAAATTTGGCGAACTAGCTACATTTTTCTATATAGTTATTCTAACGTTTTAGATACGTAGAGGGGAGTTAACACTCTGGTTTAACTAGTAAAAGCTTATCCTAAAGAACAGCTATTTTAAATTAGTTATATTATAGGCCAACCCTAACAACACTAAGACGGCTATAATTATAACCATAGAGGACTAAGTAAGGATAGAGTAGAGGCGCTAATATAAGGAACTTCTAGCTATATAGAAGGAAGATGGCAGCAATTTAAATACTAAACCCAAGATACCGAAACTTACCTAAGCTAAGTCATACACTAACGCGAAAACGGCAGTGAGTGTAGCCTAGGTTGTCCAATACTAGGACTAGCAAGCCCCTATTATAATTAAGTCCGACAATAAATGCCTAAAAACTTAGAGTTACACACTTAAGGACCTAATTGTTGCTAAGTAGACTACTAACCTATTTAGTAAGGAGTTTACTAATATACTTAACCACCATTTTTAACAGAATGCAAAGTTCTTTAAAGCTAAAAAAATCTATAATTATGTTTATGTTAAAAAACGGATAGACGGTTTAGCGTGTAAGATTGTTATTACTACTTACTTACCTCTTACACTAGCTTATTAGTTTAATAGGCTATGTAAAGAATGTAGTAAAGATAAGGTGCTCCGCTATGCAGCCGGCATATCCAATATTAAAAAGGCTAAGGCTAGGCAAACCTTTAATACTAATAACTCTAAGTGGATCCTACTTTACACCTTCGCATTAATTAGGCTGTCCATTAACTTATAGCGCGCAAATTATACTATTATGGTTAAGCTAAGCCACAAGCTCTTAGAGGTAAAGCAACTATTTACTTAGATAGATTAACAAGGACAGACTAAGCCTATCTACTATAGTACTATTATAGCTAATTAGAAGTTAAGTATTAAGTAGAGGATATTAAAGTTAACTAAATTCACGTTGTTACTGCAGAAGTTAGTATATAAGGAGAAGGCCAATTTAAGCTTAAAAGTAGGCTAAGGTAAGGAAGATACCAAAACTATATAATGCTGGTAACAATTATAAGAGTATAATGCAACTGTAAATAGTTCCAAATACTATATATAGCTGCCACATGGCAAAACCTATTATGATTGTATAGTGGCGTATACGCGGGTAACTTATAGGTAGTAGCGTAGCATATATAGTAAACTTAGCTAACCAAAATGTTTCTAGCATTATTATTCCTAAGAGAGCATTAAGCTACAGCTTGCAGCACTTTTATTATTAAGGCAGCGTTTAGCCGCAAATTGCAGCATTATTATTAGCGGTGTAGCATATGGCCGCAAAATGTAACTAAATGCGGCTAAATGCTGAAATTACTAGACTAGCATAAACCTAACTTAAGATGCTAGTAAAATTTTTTGTAATACCCCCTATGCTTACTAATATTAATAAAATATATATAAAATATAAAATATAAAATATATTATTTTTATTAATAATATTAAATTTATAAAAATTATACTTTTATGCATGCTTACTAATATTAATAAAATATATAAAAAATAAAAAATAAAATTTTTATTGATAATATTAAAATTCTAAAAATTATACTTTTATATATGCTTAGTAATCTTATAGTTGGCACTTAGTAGCTAAATGCTAAGACTTAATTATAAGTGCCGTATTTAGCTGCTAAATGCTAATACTTAATTATAAATGCCGCATTTAGCTGCTAAATGCTAGGAAATGCTGGAAATGCTAGCAAATGCTAAAATAGCAGAAAGGCAAAATCAAATGCTGGTAAATTTTTTCCTGACGCGGTCATTACTTTAAATAGGTAGCATACTTTATGCGTAGTAAGGGCATAAGGCTGTTAAGAATTCTAAGCTTAAAGTATTAGAGGATGCCTAAAAGAAGTAGTAAATATATCATAATTTTCTGGGTTCCTTGCCCACCTATATACCGTGCTAGCGGCCACCTAGCTAGCTAGGTGGTGTTAATTAAGCCTGCGAAAATTAAAACGCCAAAGGTACAATGCAAAATACGGTTCTGTAAGAAGGATAAGTGCTACTAACCTTATATTGAGCGACTTAACTCCCGAAACTAGGCGTATATATCAAATTACTATAAAATCATTCCCCAGTGCGGGAGTTAAATTCGGCACAATTGATTAGCTAGTTCTTATCGATAACCGTTGGACGTAAATTGACGGGCCAAGGGATACTCGAATATGCGCCAGGCGGCTGGCTGAACACGTGACTTTTAGCTGATCGAGCGATTAGCCGAGCCTCGAATACTAATAGTATGTCCACGGTCGATTTTCGATCGCCAGTAACGCCGCGCTCTCAACACCCGTCAAGCGCTATGCGTAGAGCTAGCCAAGAGCTCTCTGCTCGTACTAGAATGGCAAGAATTGGCCGTGGGTTAATGAAGATATCTACATTTCAAGTCAGGCGCCGCCATTATATAAGTACCCCACCAAACTTATACCGCACTAAAATAAGCACCTAAGGGGCTATAGATAAAGGCTTTAATAGAGGACTCCTTATATACTATTTTAAAGCCTTTCTACCCGCTTAAAGCCGTTTATAAAGCTAATCTAGCAAGCACTGCATCTGCTCCTACTGTAGATTAACCTACCACATAGCTGCTTCCTCGCTAACTCACTGGGCCTGCGCGACCCGCTTAATCTCCTTAATAACCTTAAGCCGTAGGGAGTACCACTGGAGCTCATTCTACCGGCTGGCCCGCCATTTACTGCCCCATTTAGAATCTAGCGCTGCTACGGAAGGATTACCTCCAAGCCCTTCAGTCCACTCGCGCTAAAGGGCCTGTACGGACTTTACTGCGCGGCACATATAATACACAGGCGGCTGCTTAGACTCGGGCCCTTGCTACGGCTGCAGCTATAGCTACAACGGCGCCGGCGAAGGGGAAGCTATAGTGCTTACCCGGGCCGACGCGTACCGGCTCAATTCCGCAACAGATAGAGGCGGCGCCAGTAGGTATACCGTCGGTAGGTGTGCCGTTGGTAGGTATGCCGTCAGACGCGGACATACGGATGCCGAAGGGACCTCAAGCCAAAAGGTAAGGCTGCTGGACGTAAGCAATTGAAGCTGCGAAGACTGCGCCCACTGGGACTCGGCTATACAGTTAAACGACGCCTACAGCTCGCGTAATCTCTAGTCATTCTCGCGTGCTCTCTAGTTATTCTAGGCGTCTATAGTCTTTAGACTGTTGAATTGAGGCTATGGAGCTAAAAACTCTGTGTATTGCTTATTTTCTATTTAGGTGGTTGAAGAGATTTCGAGGAACTTCGACCGACGGTCAAAGTTGTCTAATTGGTCAAATTCCTGCCAAGAGATGTCTCCCACAAGTCTCATCACGTGATATCGTTGCGGGCTTGTTTTCCAACACCCTCCCTTAAGCTCAGTCAATGATACCGCTATATACACTGTATATAAGGGTGTAGGGTTGCTTAATAAGGGTTACTAGAGTTCCTTTTATAAAACGTCTCTTAAAATTTTGGCAGTACCTCCCTATAGGTGTTTTACATTGCCTATAGAGCTCTAGAGGCCCTATAGCCTCGCCTTGTATCTCTTCTAAAGTATGTTCATCCTTCCTACCAGTATAAGCCCTCCCTGATGTCGCGGCCGTTAGATTTAGGTGGTAGGTTCGGGTAGCAGGTTCGAGTGGTAGGTTTAAGTAGTAGGTTGGTAGATTAAGGTTAAGTTCTATCGCTCGTTTTAAGGCTTTAAGGCGTCGTTTAGCGCACTTTCCGAGGATCTACTGATCGTGTACTGATTTCCTATTAAGGCCTAGTATAGTTAATTGAGTTTCTATACCATCCAAAAGTGTTTAAGGAAGGCGTAGAACTAAGGACCCGCAAGAGGCTTAGTAAGGCCGTCGGCCGCCATATTAATTAAAGCAATGTATACAAGGTTAATTCTGTTACTATTTATCTTATCTCTTATGTAGTGAAACTGGATGTTGATATGCTTTGTTTAATCATGCTAAACTAGATTTTTGGCCAACGCTTTTATAGCTTAGTTGTCGGTTTTAATTAAGATTCTAGCGAACTATTTGCTCTAGTCTAGTACACCTAGTTTAGTAAGTAAAAGTTAAAGCCATATAGCCTTTTTTACTGCAGCTGTTAGAGCCGTGTACTCTAATTAATATGTTAATAGTGAAACGGTAGCTTGTAGCTTTAATTTCCATAAAATTGGTCCTCTGTTTAACATAAACATAAAGCCCAATATAGAGCGTCTTGTGGTTTTATCTTATCCCTAGTTAGCGTTATTAAAGCTAATTAGTATAAGGTCTAGGTTCTTATTGCCTCTATAGGTAATTCCTCTATTAAACAAGCCGGCCAGGTATTAAAGGATAAGTCTTACGGCCGTTATATGGGTAGAGGTAGGATTATAGGCGAAACGGCTTACCGTTAATACCGTAAAGGCGATATCTGGCCTTGTTTCTATTATAGGAAACATAACTAAACTGACTATACTCTGGTATCTTCTAACGTTATCCTTGCTAGTAGTTTCTTAATTGGCTATAAGCTTAATTAAGTGCTTTATGGGTACTGGTAAGGTGTTAGCCTTTTATAATCCAAAACGTTTAAGAGCTTTAATAAGGTAGGCTCGCTATAAGAGTATAATCTTCTTCTTTGTTTAATCTCTTGTAACTATTATACCTAAGTAAAAGCTTATTGGCCTAAAATCTATTATTTGGAAGGCTGCCTTAAGCTCTACTTTCGCCTAATTAACTACCGCTATATCTTTATGGATAATTTTAGTGTTATTAATATAGGCAGAAATGATTAAACCTTTCTATCCTTTACTGGTGGCGAATATACTATAATCCGTGTGTAGATGGTAAAGTCTAAGTTTTTCTAGTAGAAACTTTAAGAGCGTCTTATACCAGATTTGAGGTAACTGTTTTAGTCTATAGAGGGCCTTCTTAAGGCGGTAGACTTTGCCAGCTTCTTTATAGCCTTTTAGTATAATAACGTAGAGTTCTTAATTAATTGGTCTATAGAGAAAGGCGGTTTTAACATCTATCTGTTTAATTTTAAGGTCGTGATAGGTAGTAATCACGAATAGAGCCCTAAAAGCCATAGGTTTTACTACCGCAGTAAAGGTCTAGTTGTAGTTAACACCGTACTGCTGTAGATATCCCTTAACGACCTATCTAGCCTTATAGCGGAGGACCTTGCCGTCCTTTCCCTTTTTAACTTTAAACACCCATTTACCAGCGAGAGGCTTATAAGGAGGCTTAAGGGAGGCAAGGTTAATAAGCTCCTATATCTAGTTCTTAATTAGAGACCCTACCTCCTCTATTATTACTTTTATCCATTCTTCGCTGTTTGGGCCGTTAATTGCTTGGTTATACGTATAAGGCTTATCTTTATTAATTAAGGTAGTAGATATGTACGTTTCGAGATCGGGTGAGCTAGTATATTGAATATAGCCGGCTAGTAGAGCCATAGGATCGACCGCATCGCGATTATTTAAGTAAGGGTTTTAAGGTGTAGATTATAGAGGAAAGGTAGATAGAAGGGCTATTAGTTTATCGCCTATTTTGTTATCCTAGTTGCTTAGTAGCTTATTAATATTATCAGCCTATTAGTTAAGGCTTTGGTCTGTACCTGTGAGGCTTATAAGGAAGGCAGTAGGGTTGCTTAATAGGTTAATTCTTGACATCTAGCGGCCTAATCGAGTAGTAGTTGTAGTGAGGTTTTTGGGCAGAGACTTAAGCCTATAGGGTAAACTATCGCGACCTTCCTTCCAATTAATTCTTCGTTGTCTTTTTCTTAATAGAGGCTTTGGCTGAGGAGTAGTAGTGTCTTCCCTCCCTTGCTTATTAGACGAGTCTATAGATTCTTTTATAAATATAATGGCAGTCTTTAAACTAATATTACCTTTGTAGATTTTAACGTCTTTAAGCCACTTAATCTTCTGTTTATCTAGTAGCTAAATGTAATAGATTGTCTTGCTGTTATAGCCAATTAGAACACCCTTCTTTGCTTATAGAGTAAACCTAGCTGATTTCACGCGATCTTCTTTGGCTATAAGGGAATAGACAGTAGATCCTAGAGCCTTTAGGTAGTATACTAAGGGAGGTTTACCCTTAAGCTTTTTATAAGGTGATATGCCATTAAGAGCTCTTATAGGGCGTCTGTTTTTGATATATATGGCTGCAAGAAGTATATTAGGCTATAGGAAGTCTGGTATATTGCCTGCAAGGATTATTAAGCGGGTAATCTTAGTAGAGGTTCGCTGCGAGCGCTTTGCTACTCTATTCTCTTCTTAAGCGTGTGAGGCGGCAGGTTTGAATTCTATACCTAGATCATCTATCTAGGTAGTTGCTTTCTTGCTACAAAGCTCCGCTCCGTAGTTAGTACGAATTCTAGCAATTTTAAAGTCGAATTTGGTGTAGATCCAGTTGTAGTACCTTTATAGAGTATTAAGCCACTCGTCCTTTGTACGGACAGTATAGATTGTAGTAAACCTTATATAGTCGTCGGTAAAAGATATGTAGTATCTTTCGCCTTTAAAGCTAATGGGGGTAATAGGCCCCACTAGATCCGTGTAGATGAATTAAAACGGCCGTGTAGCTTATTCTTGGGGTGTTCTATTGTACCTCTTTTAGGCTTTAGATTGAGCGTAAGGCTTACAGTATTTATCGCTAACGTTATTAAACTTAATGCCAAGTTTATTTAGGTAGCGTCTGAGGTCGCTGTAGTTAAGGTAGCCAAATCAGTGATGCCAAATAGGTAGACTTTTGTTGTTTTTAATGGTATAGAGGACCGATTCTAACTGGTAGTTGTACTGCCAAATTAGGTAGAGTTGTTAAATTTTAGGCGCGTATCCTATTACCTTATTATTACATTCAAGTTTGTAAGTCTTATTGTTAAAGAAGACGCCCATTTCCTCAAGCTGGCTTCTAGATAGTAGGTTCGCTGGTAAATATAGCACATAAAGAATATTGTGTAGAGTAAGCGTGCTTCCGTGGCTTCTATTAGGTAGTGTGGTTTATATAGAGACGGATCCTTTGCCTTCTAATTAAGCTTTATAGGGACCAACTGTACCTAATAAGGTGTTGTTATTAACATAGTTAAAAAGAAGTTCACGGTTATTACAGTAGTGGACGGTAGCGGCGGTATTATAAACAAAGTTGTGCCTACTTAGTTAAGCTTGTATAACCACTGCTACAAGCTCTTATTATGGATTTGCATTAAGCTTAGCTTAACTAGAGTGTTTATTAAGCTAAATAGGCGCTTAAGTCCTTCGCTTCTTCCTTAAGCGGATCCTATTACTAATTTCTTTTAGAGTGTTATCTGGCTTCCTCTCCTAGTAGTTTTTTTTATAGTGCGTAGTTCTGTTATATCTTATGCAGTTAGGGTGTTTGCATATCCCAACTAGCGCTATTTTTCTCTTTATAGGCCCTCTATCGTTTAATTGTTCTACTAGTATAGTAGAGACTTCCTAATTAAGCTTGCTATTAAATATAATAAGTTCCTTGCCTAAGGCTTATAGGTTAGTGTTTTCCTACATCTAATTTATTTATTTTATTGTTTTAAACTAAGCGTAGCTAGTAGAGTTAACCCTATATAGGAGGGCCGCTTGGGCGAGGACCTCGTAGTTAATAGGTTAGTTTATTTCAATAAGACAATTAAGGTTTAATATAATATAGAAGATAAACTCCTCTATATTCTTAAAGTTTTAAACGCGTTTAGTAAAGAAGGTAGCTATAATATTAGTAATAGCTGCTAGATTAAGATCCTTAAAGCGTTCTTTTAACACTTTCTATTTTTTAAGTGCCTGTCCAGTGTTTAATATAAATGGCTTATAGATATCGCTAATGCTCTAGTTAATAAAACCGGCTGCATAGGCTAGCTATTCCTTATATTTCTCCTGTTCCTTTACTAAGTTAGCTGGTTTAATTTTTAGCTATTTACTGGTAAAGCCCAAGTCCGCCTATTTCTCCTTAATTGATTTGAGTGTAGGAAGAGGTTATAGTGGATTATTAAGGACCTACTCAATGTTCTTAGATTAGAGGTGGTTTTATACGTCAATACTAAACATCGGCCAGTTTTCCTGTCTAGCGAGCTTTCGAATAGAGACTTGGGCGGTACGTTCGTCGCTTATATTAGCGGGGCTTTATATTGTAGGTAGTTTATAGTAGGCAGTCTATAGGCCTTATTAAGATAACATTATTAGATTGGTTTCCTTTTGTAAGGAGTATTTATGTAGTATAGGTTTTAACTTAGTATGTTCCTTAGCTAGTATAGGTAGTTCCAATAAGCTTCTTCTAATCCGCCACTAATACGGTTGTTATAGAGCTTTGTTCTCAAAACTCTATCGTTCTGTTTTAACGATAGTAAGGTTGTTTACTAAATAAGAGGTCCTCCTAAGCCTCCAGTGCCGCGGTTTAATCACGGACTGTATTAGGCTTGTCCTCGGTAGGATCCTCTTGTGCATTCGGCGTAGAGTCTGTAGTTAGCAGCTACGTAGCTGCTCATTATAGGTTTTTAGCATTGTAAGTTAGGTAAATATTCACCGACTTTTTACGCCCGTGTGGTGATATTGCGATAGCAAATATCGTAACAATAATAAAGCAATTAGATTTAGCCTATTAGGCGTAAACCCGGGCTCATAACCTGTTAAATTAAGGCTATGGAGCTAAAAACTCTGTGTATTGCTTATTTTCTATTTAGGTGGTTGAAGAGATTTTGAGGAACTTTGACTGACGGTCGAAGTTGTCTAATTGGTCAAATTCCTGCCAAGAGATGTCTCCCATAAGTCTCATTACGTGATATCGTTGCGGGCTTGTTTTCCAACATAGACAGTCCACAATAGCCGGCACAGCCTGGTAGAGTATTAATAGCTAGCTAGGGCCTTCTTCCTCCTACTATAGGCAGGTTTCAACCTTCTGCGCAAAGGGTAGATAGGCCTCGTGCTAGAAGACGGGGTGGTGCCATATAGGGTTGCTTGGGAACATCTTATAGAGGACTACTAAGTCCTATAGGATGACCTCCTAGAGGTAAAACAGGAGGTTTATAGCGCCTATAGCCGCGAGGTCGTTAATCTGGCCAACCTAAGGGCCGAACTAACCCTTCCAGATGTTGGCCACGGAGGTAGCTTTACCTATAGGTAATATTGACCTGTAACGACGGCTGTTAGACATTAGTATTAGCCTAATATTGTCTTGTTATACCACCCTCTAGGGACCCCTGTAGGGGGTTAATTCTCTTATATATATTAGGGCTTTTAGAGCCACCTTGAATAAAACAGATCACTTATTCAATTCTATGTCTCTACCTACCAGTTAGTTAACGTTATTTGTCTTGATACCTGCCTGGCTGAAAGTTATAAGCCTGGTAACCTTCTAAGTACTAGGGAGATCTTAGTGGCCAGATAACTACCACTAAGCCTCTTTAAGCATAGTTCGTCACGAAATATCGCGTGCTTTACGCGTAAGCGCGTCTCTTTACGCAACCTTAAAATAAAAGCTAATATGGCAACTAAGGACTCTATAAACCCTCTTTTACTAACCTAGAAAGACTGGCCTATATAGTTTCAATTTATCCGCCAAGAAGTAAGTTTTGCGAAGATCTGGGACTATATTAACCCAGATAAGACGGAAAACGAAATTAAAGAAAACACTGAGCTAGCCATACCTTCGATAGCAGCAGCTCCTATAGCACCTGCAACAGCTCCTGCAGCTTCTATAGCACCAGCAGCAGCTTCTGCAACACTAGCAGCAGCTCCTACAACTTTAGCAGCAACTCCAGCATCTACTGGAACAGCTATACCTGGGTCATTAAGTCAAGGATAACAACCTTAGCAATCTCTAAAGATATAGAGAATGCTCTTTAAGCTCTATAAGCTATAATAACAAGACTACCTAAAGCGGGAAGAGAAGCTCCACACATTTATAGCACTCTTGCATGCCACCGTGGGCACCAACTTCTTGGGTTATCTTAAGAACCTTACCATACCACATTTAATTATAAGACAGCTAAAGAAGGTAGCAAAGCCATCTCAAGCTATATTGCAGCAGATGGTATTAGACGATCTTAGGAAATGGAAACAAGGGCCTAAACGCCAGACTTTGGAATCATGGCTTTAGCTTTATATTACTATTATACAGAACAGCGAAGAGCTAGAGAAAGGGCTAATAGAGGTAATAGAGAGCAGCGTTATACGAGCCTTTGTCTAGGACTGTAAGGAGATCTATCCAGCTCTATATTATGCCTTCATTTAAAAGGTAGCGAAGAGGTCAGAAAAGCTCGAAATGGTGATAATAATTAAGGAATTTAACCTCCTCTATAAACATCTAAATACGGGACGTAACGCCCATGCTACACTCTTAGGGCAGCCAGCTATAGATCCTATAACGTCTACCACCCTAGCACCTTCTCAATCGCCTAAGATAAAGTGTTTTGCTTATGGTTTACCCTATAAGTTAAGGAATTGCAAGCAGCTGTTTTAGTCTCTTTAAGGTACGAACTTTATACCAAATAATAAGTGTTTGAGGAAGTGTTAAGAATGGCTTAAGGTTCTAACAAATAAGCAATATTACGAAAAAAGGGTTAAGCAGATTAAGAAGGAAGGTCCTAGGTTAAGGATATCTCCCTTAGCTTCGTTTATTGCTAAAAAGATTAAGGATCTAGACAGACCTTAAGCTATAGCGGCGGCTGTAACAATATCCTACTTATCGTTATTATCGCAGGAATATCCGGATCTGTCATTAATTAATGCCTAGGGGTATAACACTATGGCAAACACCCACTTCTATAACAATATTAGATACTTCCGTGACTTTAAGCCAAGTATGTCTATAGCAACGGCTGGAGATTCTAGAGCAGAAATCTATAGATACGGTAATATTAACTTGGCTATTAAGGTGGGCGAATAACATCTAACTAGGTATCTAATATTAAGAAACATAGCATACGCTCCTTATTTTTATACCAATCTAATATCCGCAGCGAAGCTCTATAGGGTTGGAGTAATTATAGACCAATCCACAAACCACCTACGCTATAAGAATAACGGAAGCCTATTTACCAACCTTATAGAATACGGAGGTCTTTACCTCATTAATGCCATTGCCTGCTTACTACCTACTCCTACTGCCTACGCTACATCCACTAGATTCTTTAAGACCTCAGCATATAATAGAGTATGGCATCAACGCTTACTACACTGCGATATAGAATCGGTGAATTATCTATTAACTGCGGCTGATGGGGTTAAGGTAGTCAAAATGGACAAAGGAAGAACTCTATATAGTATACTACTTTATAAACCATATATTCTAGGAAAGATAACTTAATAAATATCTTATAGGGAATCAGTGAGGGGAACCTACCCTTTCAAATATATACACTTTAATATCATTATAGAAGAAGACGGGTTTAATGGAGACATATATATAGCTTACTTTTAGTGTGACTACATAAAGTACTATTATGCTTTTCCTATTAAGAACCACAAGCAAGAGACACTGCTCCCACTCTTTAAATTAATAATAGCATTTGCGAAGAAATTTAATGCTCGAGGTGTCCGTATTTAGCATATAGACAAGGAGTAAGGTATAGGCGCTAGGGTAAAGAATCTCATCCAACTTAATAGAGGTGTTATTAAGCAATTAACACTAGATACCCCAGCTTAAAATAAACCTATAGAGAGGTTAGAGAGAGCTATTTCCAAATAAGTAAGGACTGCTATTATTAAAGCAAAGTTACCTGTAGATCTATAGCCCGAGTTTATACTTCTAGTAGTGTTCCTACTTAATTAAACTCCTATTAAGTTTATCGACTGGAAGACTCTATTTAAGATACTATATAAACGGAAGCCATGGCTAGCAGGACTTCGTATAGCTAGATTTTTAACTTATATGCTTATTAAACACGGCATTCCTAGGAAGGCAAAGTTTAAGCTATAAGCCTAAATAGGTTATCTTATCGGTATAGAAGCGTTAAATATCTATAGGGTATAGATACTAACCACCAACCGCATTATCCGATCTTATAATATACGAATTAATAAGTTAAAGAGATATTAATCTTCCAAAATACTAGAACACCTCATTATCTCACAGGCTTAAAAGGACCGTTTTTAGCAAGTCCAGGACCTACTAGATAATATTTAAGATAGCAGCAAGGACTAGATGGAGAACTTTAATAAAGAACTAGATATAAAACTGCCGTATTTAGCAAATATTAACGTTACTCCTACGTTAAAAAGCATTTAGATCTTAACAGAAGAACTCTATTAGCTACCTACCCTAGAGCTAACTCTAGAACCCTCTAAACCATCTACGTCTCTAGCGCCTTAACAGACACCATCTACCACTTAGTCATCTTCTAAAGTTACTAAACTACTATTTATAGATCCTACACCTCGTTCCGAACCTCAGACGACAGCAGGCTTATTATTAGGGGGTAAGAGACGTTCTAGCTGTGAAAAGCGGCCTACGGTAAAGAAGAAAGATATGCCAAATCAGGACTTACGATAACGAGCCTTTACGGTTTAAATTAGTAACGGTGATGATATCATCAATCCAGATACGACACCATTGGCTTACGCGTTCTATACCGCTGCTACAAAGACGTACGGACATCGAGACGATTTTCCACCACCACTAAAGTTATGGAAAGAGATGCTCAATTATAGGTACGCTACGGAGTTTAAAGCAGCTGCTCACACTAAGATAAAGGCCTTAATGGGAAAATATACCTGGGATAAGGTACGGCTAGTTAAGAAGGTTCATCGACTTCCTACTATATAGGTCTTTACCTATAAGGAAGATTCGGACGGCTTTATTATAAGATTTAAGGCTCGTCTAGTTATCTAAGGAGACCTTTAAGCAGTCTTATAAGAGGAGGTTAAAGCTATTATGGCAGCCTATTAGACCTTCTATCTGCTCTACGCTCTTATCACTGGCTTCGACCTGGACGTTATATAGATTAACGCCGTTAACGCCTTTATTAATGCCTTGGTTGATAATAAGGTCTACCTCATTCCCCCTAAGGGTATAGACCTACTGCCTAGATCCTCTCTCCGTCTTAGAAAGGTAATATACGGACTTCAGAAATCTCCAAAGTTGTGGTTTTTAGAAATGTCTGCTGCTCTACGAAGCATGGGTTTAAAAGCTGTACCGGATAAGCTATATCTCTACATACACCCTATTGAACCTATCTTTGTGTTCTTCTATGTCGACGATATCCTAATTATAGGATACCTGAGCTGTTATTAACAGATGGAGGACATCCTAAAGTAGCTATAAGATTGATTCGAGATACGCTAAATACCTTAATTTACGTTATTCCTAAACACTCGTGTCGTGCGAGATTGATAAAAGGGAAAGCTCTGGCTCTGCCTAGATTAGTATCTTAAGAAGCTAGTCTTAATATACCATCTAGAATATCTAAAGCCATCAGCTACACCACTATTAGGCCAGGAATTGACACCATATAAGGGAGAAGCTACGCCGAATTAGATAAAAGGATATCAACGCTATATAGGTTCTGCAACGTATTCTGCATCTACTACACGACCAGACGTTGCTTTCTCAGTTAGTAAGCTAGCTGAGTTCTTATAAAATCCGTTGCTAGTTTATCTTGCGGAGATCAATAGATTGCTTACCTATCTCTATAATACCAGGTACCTCGCTCTTAAGTTCTCTACTATTACGCTATATAAGATAAACTAGGTTCTAAAAGCTGCGTCTAATACTAGCTTTGCTGACAATGCTCCAACATAATAGAGCTTACAGGGATTCTTGATAAGCTTATTTAATAGGCTAATAGCATGGCAGGTAACTAGATAAAAGGCAGTTACTAAGTCTACTATAGAGGCAGAACTCCTAGCTCTCTTGCACGTTGGCGGGGAGGTCGAGCATATAGTTTGGATCTTTAAAGCTATCAGATTTGATCCAGAACAGGATATTATTATTAATTGTGACAATTAGCAGTCAGTATAGATCGTGATAAAAGAGACCCCTACGGTATCTATAAAACTCCGACACATAGATATCCATCAATTCTGGCTTCGCTAAGAGGTACAAAACGGAAGCTTCATCGTACAATGGGTACCAACGAGCGAGATAGCTGCAGATGGACTAACTAAAGCTCTCTTAAAGCAAAATCATTAAAGATTTGTTAAAGTAGTAGGGCTTTAAGATATCAGACATCTGATAAACTAACAATTGAATCATAAAGCTTACTACTAGCTTGTCTATTATGACTACCTAATCCGGTAATCTAGCTCTGCCGCTCTACGCCAGATCTGAGGGGGTGTGTTGGCCACAGAGGTAGCTTTACCTATGGGTAATATTGACCTGTAACGACGGCTGTTAGATATCAGTATTAGCCTAATATCGTCTTGTTACACCACCCTCTAGGGACCCCTGTAGGGGGTCAATTCTCTTATGTATATTAGGGCTCTTAGAGCCACCTTGAATAAAACAGATCACTTATTCAATTCTGTGTCTCTACCTACCAGTCAGCTAACGTCATTTGTCTTGATACCTGCCTGGCTGAAACCAGATGTCTAGCTCTAGCCAGATTGTTGACAGTAGTACGTTAGGGGGGGCGACGCTTGCCCTACAAATCTCAAAGCAGCCTATCTGCGGCGTATAGCCGGCCATCATCCGCATAAACTCCCGTGGTAGTAAGTTTAAGTAGCAGCTAACTATCTGCTCCTGGTTCCACCTGCTAGCGCGTCTAATCTGGTCCTCACTAACCCCTTTTAGCTCTGCCGTCTTAGCGCCAGCGCTTTATCCAATATAGGTTTTCTTCTGCGAGAAGACGCCAATATACTAGAACGCCTTAGCAACCCACTCCCACTGTAAGTTGTATAAGAAGGCTGCCTTACGGTCCCCAGCACTGCTTTTAATTAGGTGGATATTATACCGCACTAACCGCTTATTAAAGTCCGGGAACAGCTTGTCGCTAAGGTCCCAGCAATATAGGAGATAGAAAGCTACCCCACTAAGTATATAGATAAGCGGCTTTTTATTATATAGAGCCCCAATAGTCTTAAGGCGGCCATGCTGGTTCTACTTACCAGTATATATGGTAAATATTAGGGGCATACAGTGTGTAGGGCCTTCGCCCTTAAACTTAAAGGTAAATAGGTTTAAGATCTCAGCGGAGCGCCTATCGCCGCCGCGGGTAAGCATATAGTGGCCTAGTAGGATATCCATAAGCGTACAGAGGTAGCATTCTAGCAAGGAGTCTCCGCGGGCCCATAGCTGGCGGCAGACGTTCTTAAACTCGTCCTCCGTATATCCATTAAGCAGTATATCTCTACCCTTGTCCGCGAACTAGTCCTTTTCCCGCTGCGCGTCCCTCCGTTATAGAATCTTTAGGTACTCCCTAACGTTATCCTCCCGTAGGGACTGGTAACTGTTTATCCCCATAGCCTTCTACACCCAGTAGAGGTCTGTTAGGGCCGTAACGTAGCCGCGAACTAAGCGCCAGGAGAGCCGCGTTTCGTCCTAGGGTACGTCATTACTAACCTTACGGCTTTTCGCTTTTAGTGGCCGGCCTATAACCTCCTCAACAAGGAAAAGGAGTAGCTTTTCTTCCGTAATAGTATCGCTGTTATAGTACTGCTTCTTCTTACAAAAGGCCTAGAAAGACACGCGTTAGCTATAAGTATACTACTCCGCAAAGCACCTAGCTACCTACCTTAAACTCCTTCTACTTTAGCTTATAATTTAAAAACGTGTTTTTAGGCCTCTCGGCACGCGTAAGGGCGAGGATGCTCTACATATTGGCGCGTAGTTCGGCATTATTCACAACGTTAATCTCTACGCGACTAATTAACGCCATTTTTAAGATAGGACGCTGCTGGAGAAGCGGCGCCTTAGGGGGGGTTCCTATTTTTTAAATATACGCAGATACAGACCGGGGAAAAGAGGTAGAGAAAGCATACCTACCTTACCTACCGGCCGCTCAGCGATGAGATGAGTGACCTTACCGCATAGGGTAAATATATGGCGCACGGCTAGGCCAATAGGCCAATAGTACGCGCGCATCAGCGACTTAATTAGCGGGGGTAAAGACATTCGAAGATGTTCACGACGTGGCTGCAGGCTTGGCCGTCAACATCCGCGAATGTTGACGGGGGTTGTATGTGTTACGTGCGGCTCAGCAACTGAGCGGGCGCTCAGCCGAGCCGTCAACACCAATAAATTGTGGCAGAGCACCAGAGAAGGCAAAGCCGCGTATCATAAGTATACATAAGCGCGAGGACCACCTCCTAAAGGCTACCGTTCAGTTGCCCCTCGGGCCGCAACTCTACAATCACCGACCTCTTCAGCCTAATTCTAAGCCACGAGTGAGCGAAGACCACCGAAACAAGGCAGCCAATCACGTCAATAATGTACATTCAGCGATCATGCTCAAGTTCGCTCACCCGCCGCGGGTCTTCAAAGCTTCTCTTGTTTGTTTTAGGGTTAGTGCGCTGTCTGGAAGTCTAGGTATCCCCTTCTAACCGTAACTCGCTCTTGCTGAGGGATTGCCCAGTGTTAGCTGCCTTACTCCCGTGCCTAATAATGCAAGAACTAGTAGAAAGACTCCTCTGTAAAACCGAGTTATCTGTTCTGCAATCGTCGACGAAAAGCTCCTCTTAATATATTTCTAGACTATTGCACTCAAGCCGGCCTGTGAATTTATATTCCCGAATGGCCGGCAAATTGCGGGAACGGTGAGTCCATTAGGCCGTAGTGGAATGTTCTTGGGGTTATTTATACAGATTTTTGACCTCCGACGATGGCACCCACGTGTCCACCTGCGGGATCATAGTTTGAGCCCCAGATACCAGCTCTGCGGAGGCAAGAAATACGAGATTGTGGTGATGAACAAGAAAATGATTAGAGTAGCAAGAGAGTATATTGTTTGGCTACACGTTGACAGAATGACGACTCTAGGATAAGTTCCGTTCCTAACTCAACATCTAACAATTAACAGCCAAACGCGCTCTGACCTGAAAATTTTACCTTATCTTCCTATTTCCTCACCGTTTTCGGGATACCGCTAAGTTCTATTAGGACCTTGCTTGTCATGACGTGGCGACACAAATCTCTATCATAAACCCTCATCAAACAGGCATTGCCTGTGGCATCATTCTTTAATTCCACCCTGGTCATATCTCACGCCTGAATCACATCTGTTTGCTGTTATAATTGGCGGCGTCCAATCTTGATCCTTACCCCGATCGCAAGTTCGGCAAATGCGGGTGACAAAACTCTCGTGTGGAGAACCTCATCCAACAACCTCTCACTCACTACAGGTTCTCTTGACCGCCTACTGCGACAACCATCTTTTATAACCTCCGTACGAACTTGGCACGATAACATTTTGCGACTTCGTCTTACAGAGCTATTTTTGGGATAAATTCCCAAACACCTCAATTGTGTTAATCTCAGCCGGTATTCTGTCCAGTACAACACAGGCCCTTTGATGAGCTTCAGTCCACTCCTGCTATTCGTGACGGCATAGCAGGTACCGCATTCACCTGTCGGTCTATCAGATCCAGTATGAGCATTCTGCTGAGATAGCAGCAGGATATTCCATGAAAGTCCCGTGCACCAGTCAGCAAAGAGTCTTTTTCATTGGGATTCGGATTCGTTTTGGTAATTAGACAAACTGCGAGACGGTCTGGTTTAGCAGATCATCCACCATCCATCATAACGGGGCGCGCTTCACCATCTGTCATGGTCCCCAGGAGCAAGTTATGCGAGGGTAAGTCATGCCAATTAGTTCCATCGATTTACTAAGGGCTACGTGCCGATGTCGTCGTGCCTCTTGAATTTCATTGAAGCAGCATTTATTGAAAATTTCTTCCGTTGATGCGAAAGTGCGAAGGCAAATACTGGTAGGAGGGGGCGGCTTAAGTGTGGGGCGTATTCGGTCGCAAAAGAATGTGGTAACAGCGGATACTCCAATGCTAATGTCCTCTTCAATAGTTGAAGTCACCCTACGCGAACGTAATGACGTTAAAGGTGCGTTTACTGGCCATTGCGACAGCGAAAGAGCGCAGGCTCTTCGCGAGATTGGCGGATTCTTGGAGGGGTATGGGTTTCACGGGCAAAGGCAAATCAAAAGCACCGCTCGGCTGATGAAATTACTCGAGAAACAAGAGTACTTTGTCAAATCCGAAGGTCATCTAGTGGAATTAGTCCAAACCTACCTGAAGAGTGACCACGGGATAGACTTTGGTACGTACATGCTTCCTTAAAGCTAAGCTTTGCGACAGGGCGCCTTTGTGCGACGTCAACAACTTGATGTTACTCAACGATTGCAGTCTTCTATATCGAAATTTGTCATCGACCTTTCACACGGCAACTTCCATCGGCCGAAGAAGTGAAGTAGAAGATGAGATCGTTGATCGATAGCGACGAGTACACATCCGAAAGGGCGACGTCCTTGAGGGACTTTCTGCCTTAAACGACCATATATTGTTAGCAATGAAACTAACCATATTTAGTGAGATCATACCTGGAGCCGATGCGTAACGATGACGCTACCGCAGCTACCGGCGAAGCTCGACCAGTGAATCCACCTAACTCACATATCCTTCCGAGAAGTGAAGCGAAAGAAATATTGGGGACAATATACCTAGAAGGGGATAAAGACGGAAACTGCAAGCATATCGATCAAACGAATGATCCGGTATATAATGAAGATAAAGCGATCGCATCATCGGAGGCCCAAAAGCCGGAAGATGCTAGATCTTGGATTGCGGAGGCATCATATACTGCGATGTTTTCCCCTCGAAACGAGGCGCAACGTAACGAAGCACCTCATCTTGGAGTTAAATGCGAAGAGCCGGAAATCTTGCCGGGCGTCTATAATAATATGCCAGGACGGCGTAGTCAGCCAAGAGCTCCCACAGCCGGAGGCTCCTCACTTGGAGCGAGGAAGAACAGAACTGTTGATGAAACCGTGAGGTGCAAGGCTGAGGACGAGTTCGACCTGAGCCTCTAAAGAAAGCAAGAACGGATACGACAGATGTTTTGACTGCGGCGACGGTGAGGGACTGGAGAGATTTTAGAGTGTCCTTTTTGTCGAGGAGTTGGTCGAAATGCTCACTGCTTCAGGGAAGCATGGAAGCTTCGGACGAAGGGGTGGAGTAATCCGGGATGACACAAGCACTCCAAACAGGAGTATACGGAGGATCTCAACAATATCTTCCGGCGTGCAAGTTCAGAGTGTCTGGTGAGATTTCGAATAGGCTGGGTGTAGGCGTTTTGGGTAGGCTATGCTCGCAAATACGGAGATACGGATTCAGAAATCAATTTCAAAAAGGTCCAGGGGTCGCTGATGGATTCAGTGGATCAACTACAACCGATATAGTCCTTTTGGGCTCTAGGCGTTTAATTGCCGATTTTTACGTGTTTAGAGAAGATAGACCCATTATCAATTTCCACAAGCCTTCAGGAGTTCTGCTACCGGTCTAGGCCTTACTGACATGACGCTTGCCCAAATCCGGCGATTCCACCGACAGGAAGGCAGCAGGGCCGATGCATGATGTACGTGACGAAACCGAAAACTACAGGGATTAGCGCTCGATGATACGGAAAACCACGGGGATTGGCGCAGTCGTTAGCGCCCGAATCTGCCTCGGGACAAATGAGTCCGAGAGGGGCCGTCCATGAAGCCCTTTGCTCGCCCACTTTTTTTGAACTGCATCTGACCTTGAGTTTAGAAATGTAGTTCGGCCCCCTATATTCAATATCCAGATTGGGTATAGGTTAGAAAGCACAGGCCTTTTATAAGCATATACACCATCCTAGCGCATCCGGTTGAAAGCGTGTTGCTAAAATGTGTACATTTATACCCAAAAGTAGGTAAAAATACGTTAAAATGGCCTTGCTTATTACTTTAAAAGGTATAAATTCTGCCGTTTGATCACCAAGATCGATACGCGCTTTTAATTAGAGTTAATAAGATGGTGTAGATTGGCTAAGAGCCCGAAAGTCTTTAAAACTCGGATAACCCCGATAGACGGACAGATACGGAGGCTGCTGTTATAAGTTCTGGCACTTTCCTAATTAGGAAACTAGCCTAAAATATTACGGATGTTATCGCAAATTGATTAAAAGCTACCTAAAGGATATAATAAAATGCGATATTAATGCGATAGGTTTATTAATCTATACGACTATACAATCCTGGCTTTTTTACCAAATCTATAAGCTCCTCTGGTTAAGAGTCTACCTCTTTTCGCCGTCTTTCTAATGTTACCTGCCGCATTATATCGTATTCTGCCGTATTCTACCATATTCTGCCGTATTCTGTTACCCTACTATTGGCTCGTTTACTACTAGCGTATTAGCGGCTATATTAAGGTATTGGAGGTTGGGGTTAAGCTTGGTGTAACCTTAGGTTACGCACGACCCCCTAAGGTCTATAATATATCGTTTAAATATCACCCCCCCCTTTGGTGGTGGCCCCTACTTTTTCGACGCGTCTTTGAGGCCTAGGTTAGTACTGGGTTAGTATAGAGGTCCTTGTTACGCGCTATTGACCTTACTATCGCCTTAACAATCCTATTTTCTAACCCTCTGCTGTTCTTGTGCCCGTGCTGGCTTCTGGCTCACGCGGGGCTTCTGATTTTATATAGAAAGGCCTATTATAATTCTAATTCTATAATATAGAGCCCTCTTCTTCTCCTTCTCTATTGATATTTACGCGTTATTTACCTGTGCCGCGCTTATGCGTCTGCCCCCTTGCCTCTTGTGGATATGGAGTCTCTTAAGAATCTTCTTACCCTATAGTCCACTATGGAAGCCCCCCTAGCTTCCTCCCCCTATAGCCTCTAGAACGAATTCAAGGCCTAAACAGTATAGCTATAGGATATTTATAAGGCCTAGCGCTTAAAGAATACTATAAGGGCGTACGAGCCAAAGCAAAAAGAGTGGGAAGACTGGTACGCAAGATTGGAAGGCAATATAGACAGCGCCTGGGTAATGGAAGATAAGCTTTACTTATTTTTAGAGTAGCAAGTTGTTAATTAAGAATTATGGGCCGCTAGCTATTAAAAACAGAAGTTAAAACGGAAAGAGATATAGAAAGATAGTAAGTAGGCAAAGAAGAGGCAGAAGATAACCGTAGGAGGGCTACTAGGGGGAAAGGCAGCCGCAGGGGAGGAAGCTATAAAGGAAGAGATATAGGATAAGGAGGCCCTAGACGCCCTATTTAATAAGATAGTCTGATACTTAGTTGTAAATAGCTACGTCTCCACTATTACTAAGCTTTATGTATGGTAGTTAGAAGGCAAGACCTCGTAGCTGCTATAGGGGGCGAAGCTCTTGGTGGTACTAGACAGTGTCCGCCGTAATAAGGACTAGATTTAATATATTAACTTTATTAATTAAGGCCTGTTTATAATTACTAGCGGCTACGACATTAAAGGGCTTAAAAAGGTGATTACTTGGTGCTAGGAGACGGGCTTTAAGAAGCTAGGCTTAATTAAGTTTTACCTTTAAACTACGGCCGAGTATTTATTAGGTTTGTATATACCCTATTTAGCCTATATAGCTGCCGTTTTCTAACCCACTTAGGCCATACTACCGTTACCTAGGGTAAAAGTAGATAGGATGTTTAGCTTGCTAACCTTATCCTTATTAAACTAGAGAACGAAGGGCCTAAACTAGACGAGTTAGCGCCGTGTATAATTATGTTAATGATATAGGGGAAGCAGAATTAACACGGCAAGGTTAAGTATATAGGCTATATACGCAATACTAACCCTATCCTCTGCTCTCTCTCTGCAATAGCCTTCTACTTCTTTAACCGCTGGGGTAAGGATGGCGCTAAGAGCTTCCCATTCTTTTAGTAGCTAGAGGACTATTATAGCCTATATGTCTTCCCTAGTAGCATTAAAGTACCATAACGGCCGTTAAGCTATTATACGCAGTTTAAATGGAATAAAAAGATGTTTTAGGGGGTAGGGATTTACTTAAAGGAGAAGACCTATAGCGCCTATAAGCAGAGCGTCTAGTATGCTAAGCTTAGCGGCGTTAAGGAGACCTAAATTAAACGGGCCGGACGCTAGAATATGGACGCGATAATGGGAGCCTACCTTAGCTATCTACCCCGTGCGTTTATATGGTCAATCGCCGGCTTCCTAAAGGAAGGAAAGGGCTACTTTCTTCCCTACGCGTGAGAGGTGCCGGAGGAGGTACTTTACTTAAAGATATAGCCTAAGACTAATGTCTAGCTAAAATATATAGAGACCTACTACCTAGAGAGGGCCGATAATAAGGTTATACGGCTTAACTTTATAGGCTTAGGATTTCTACGCCTTCTTTATGCGCTTAGGGTAATCCTATTATAGGACTTAGTAATTCTACGTAAGTAGTTCCCGCTCTACCCTTTATGGAAGGACTCCCTCTTTGGCTGCGAGGAGTACTAGAGGTTTGCTATATAGGTAGAAAGCTTACTGGCTAATATAGTTACGCTAGATAAGATAATAATATAAAAATACTAGCCCGCCTATAAGGCCGTAGCTAAGCTAAGATATAAGGCCGCAATTTCTAAGATAAAGGGGGTTTAATTATGTGTGTAGATAATCTTAGAACACCTTAGTAAGATAGAAAGGTTATTAGTATTATTTGCACCTATATAGATCTAGTAAGGGAAGATGGGTATCTAGATAGGGCCTATAGAGTCTATATATCCGTCTTTAGACGGCCCTATACCTGTACCTATACCTGTATCTGTACTTGTACTTATACCCACGTTCGTTTCTAAACGCGTTAATGGCTAGATTCTATCTTTGGATAAACCCTCTCCTATATATCTAACCCCTATAGAGATACTAAGGGGTCCTTAACTGTCTACTGCTGTAGAGCCTGCTTAGCTGTCTACTATAACGTCTACTATACCCCTGTAGTAGCTGCTGTAAGCTTCTACTATACCCCCGCTATAGCTGCTATAGGCTAACGCTTAACCTCTTCTATTTATTCTTAACCTGTAGGCGCCGCTAAGGAAATATAAGATGCTTTAGGGTAGTAATTTGGTGTTCTAGCTCTGGACTGAGTGGACTTTAGGGCTAGTAGGTGGGCCGTTAATTGAAGCTCTTAATTGCTGCTGGGGGGCGCGCTGGTGGGTTAATGGCGAGGCGATATTCTATAGCCGTCGCTATAGGATAATTAAGGATGTTAGATAGCGCGTAGAAGATAGTACGGTAAGAGATAAGAGATAGGCTATTAACCAGCTAGAACAGCTACAAGGTCTATATTCTTTAGATTAGCTTTATAAGAATATCTAAATAGTTATTTTACTACAGTGACTAAGACACCTTAATATATAACTGCCTCTATATATAACTGCACTATAGTGACCGACTGAGACGCCTTAATATATGACTGTACTGCAGTGACTAAGACGTCTTAATGTAGGACTACTGGTAACCGAGACATCTCAATATAGGACTGTATTGCAGTGACTAAGACGTCTTAATATATGACTGCACTATAGTAACCAAAACGCCTTAATATAGGACTGTACTGCATTAACTAAGACGCCTTAATATAGGACTATACTATAGCAACTAAGACGTCTTAATATAGGACTACATTATAGTAACTAAAACGCCTTAATATAGGAATGGAACGCGTTTAGGTGTTGTAAATTTAGAGCAATATTATATAATTGTCTAGAGGTACCGATCTAATATATATTATATACCTTTTCGCCTAAAATCGCGTGCGAAGGTACTTAGGGGCGGTCACTACGCGACTAAGTACAGGGTTTAGGCGCGTTATTAGTAGGGGTAGCCCTAACCTTGTATTAACCCGGGTCGTAACCGCGCCAAATTAGCCCCCCTAATATGTGATAGGTATTAGAGGTTGGGGTTAAGCTTAGTGTAACCTTAGGTTATATATGACCCCCTAAGGTCTATAATATATCGTTTAAATATCACCCCCCCCTTTGGTGGTGGCCTTTACTTTTTTGACGCGTCTTTGAGGCCTAGGTTAGTACTGGGTTAGTATAGAGGTTTTTGTTGTGTGCTATTGACCTTACTGTCGCCTTGATAATCCTATTTTCCAACCCTCTACTGTTTTTATGCCCGCGCTGGCTTTTGGCTCGCGCGGGGCTTCTGATTTTATATAGAAAGGCCTATTATAATTCTAATTCTATAATATAGAGCCCTCTTCTTCTCCTTCTCTATTGATATTTACGCGTTATTTACCTATGCTGCGCTTACGCGTCTGCCCCCTTGCCTCTTGTGGATATGGAGTCTCTTAAGAATCTTCTTACCCTATAGTCTACTATGGAAGCCCCCCTAGCTTCCTCCCTCTATAGCCTCTAGAACGAATTTAAGGCCCAAATAGCACAGCTGTAGGATATTCATAAGGCCTAGCGCTTAAAGAATACTATAAGGGCGTATAAGCCAAAGCAAAAAGAGTAGGAAGACTGGTGTGTAAGACTGGAAGGTAATATGGATAGCGCCTGGGTAATAGAAGATAAGCTTTACTTATTTTTAGAGTAGTAAGTTGTTAATTAAGAATTGTGGGCCGCTGGCTATTAAAAACGGAAGTTAAAACGGAAAGAGATATAGAAAGATGGTAAGTAGGCAAAGAAGAGGCAGAAGACAACCGCAGGAGGGCCGCTAGGGGGAAAGGCAGCCGTAGGGGAGGAAGCTATAAAGGAAGAGATATGGGATAAGGAGGCCCTAGACGCCCTATTTAACGAGACGGTTTAATACTTAGTTGTAAATAGCTATGTCTCCGCTATTACTAAGCTTTATATATAGTAGTCAGAAGGCAAGACCTTGTAGCCGCTATGGGGGGCGAAGCTCTTGGCGGTACTAGATAGTGTCTGCCGTAATAAGGACCGGATTTAATACGTTAACTTTATTAATTAAGGCCTGTTTACAATTATTAGCGGCTACGACGTTAAAGGGCTTAAAAAGGCGATTACTTAGTGCTAGGAGATAGGCTTTAAGAAGCTAGGCTTAATTAAGTCTTACTTTTAAACTACGGCTGAGTATTTATTAGGTTTATATATACCCTATTTAGCTTATATAGCTGCCGTTTTCTAACCTATTTAGGCTATACTACTGTTACCTAGGGTAAAAGTAGATAGGATATTTAGCTTGCTAACCTTATCCTTATTAAACTAGAGAACGAAGGGCCTAAATTAGATGAGTTAGCGCCGTGTATGATTATGTTAATAATATAGGGGAAGTAGAATTAACACGGCAAGGTTAAGTATATAGGCTGTATATATAATACTAACCCTATCCTCTGCCCTCTCTCTGTAATAGCCTTCTACTTCTTTAACTACTGGGGTAAGGATGGCGCTAAGAGCTTCCTATTCTTTTAGTAGCTAGAGGACTACTATGGCCTATATATCTTCCCTAGTAGCATTAAAGTACTATAATAGCCGTTAAGCTATTATACGCAGTTTAAATGGAATAAAAAGATGTTTTAGGGGGTAGGGATTTACTTAAAGGAGAAGACCTATAGCGCCTATAAGTAGAGCGTCTAGCACGCTAAGCTTAGCGGCGTTAAGGAGACCTAAAGTAGATAGGCTAGATGCTGGAATATAGACGCGATAATAGGAGCCTACCTTAGCTATCTACCCTATGCGTTTATATGGTCAATCGCCGGCTTTCTAAAGGAAGGAAAGGGCTACTTTCTTCCCTACGCGCAAGAGGTGCTGGAGGAGGTACTTTACTTAAAGATATGGCCCAAGACTAATATTTAGCTAAAACGCATAGAGACCTACTACCTAGAGAGGGCCGATAATAAGGTTATATAGCTTAATCTTATGGGCTTAGGATTTCTACGCCTCCTTTATGTGCTTAGGGTAATCCTATTACAGGACTTAGTAATCCTATATAAGTAGTTCCCGCTCTACCCTCTATAGAAGGACTTTCTCTTTGGCTGCAAGGAGTACTAGAGGTTTGCTATATAGGTAGAAAGCTTACTGGCTAATGTAGTTACGCCAAACAAGATAATAATGCGGAAATATTGGCCCACCTATAAGGCCGTAGCTAAGCTAAGATATAAGGCCGCAATCTCTAAGATAAAGGGGGTTTAATTACGCGTATAGATAATCTTAGAACGCCTTAGCGAGATAGAAAGGTTATTAGTATTATTTGCACCTATATAGATCTAGTAAGGGAAGACAGGTATCTGGATAGGGCCTATAAAGTCTATATATCTGTCTTTAGATAGCCCTGTACCTGTACCTATACCTATACCTGTACTTATACTTATACCCGCGTCTGTTCCTAAACGCGTTAATAGCTAGATTCTATCTTTAGATAAACTCTCTCCTATATATCTGACCCCTATAGAGATACTAAGGGGTTTTTAACTGTTTACTACTATAGAGCCTGCTTAGCCGTTTATTATAACGTCTACTATACCCCTATAGTAGCTGCCGCAAGCTTCTACTATACCCCTGCTATAGCTGCTGTAGGCTAATACTTAACCTCTTCTATTTATTCTTGACCTATAGGCGCCGCTAAGGAAATATAAGATGCTTTAGGGTGGTAATTTGGTGTTCCAGCTCTGGACTAAGTGGACTTTAGGGCTAGCAGGTAGGCTGTTAATTAAAGCTTTTAATTGCTGCTAGGGGGCGCGCTAGTGGGTTAATAGCGAGGCGATATTCTATAGCCGTCGCTATAGGATAATTAAGGATGTTAAATGGCGCGTAGAAGATGGTATAGTAAGAGATAAGAGATAGGCTGTTAACCAGCTAGAATAGCTACAAGGTCCGTGTTCTTTAGATTAGCTTTATAAGAATATCTAAATAGTTATTTTACTGTAGTAACCAAGATACCTTAATATATAACTGCCTCTATATACAACTGCACTATAGTGACTGACTGAGATGCCTTAATGTATAACTGCACTGTAGTGACTAAGACGTCTTAATGTAGGACTACTAGTAACTGAGACGTCTTAATATAGGACTGCACTATAGTGACTAAGACGTCTTAATATATAACTACACTATAGTAACTAAAACGCCTTGATATAGGACTGCACTGCATTAACTAAGACGCTTTAATATAAGACTATACTATAGTAACTAAGACGTCTTAATATAGGACTATATTATAGTAACTAAGACGCCTTAATGTAGAAATGGAATGTGTTTAGGTGTTATAAATTTAAAGTAATATTATGTAATTATCTAGAGGTACTAATCTAATACATATTATGTACCTTTTCGCCTAAAATCGCGTGCGAAGGTACTTGGGGGCGGTTGCTGCGCGACTAAGTACGGGGTTCGGGCGCGTTATTAATAGGGGTGGCCCTAACCTTATATTAACCTGGGTTGTAACCGCGCTAAATTAGCCCCCCCAATATGTGATAGGTATTGGAGGTTAGGGTTAAGCTTGGCATAACCTTGGGTTATGCACGACCCCCTAAGGTCTATAATATATCGTTTAAATATTACCCCCCCCTTTGGTGGTGGCCCCTACTTTTTTAATGTGTCTTTGAGGCCTAGGTTAGTACTGGGTTAGTATAGAGGTCCTTATCGCGTGCTATTAACCTTACTGTTACCTTAACAATCCTATTTTCCAACCCTCTGTTGTTTTTGTGCCCGCGCTGGCTTCTGGCTCGCGCGGGGCTTCTGATTTTATATAGAAAGGCCTACTATAATTTTAATTCTATAATATAGAGCCCTCTTCTTCTCCTTCTCTATTAATATTTACGCGTTATTTACCTGTGCCGCGCTTATGCGTCTGCCCCCTTGCCTCTTGTGGATATGGAGTCTCTTAAGAATCTTCTTACCCTATAGTCTACTATGGAAGCCCCCCTAGCTTCCTTCCCTTATAGCCTTTAGAACGAATTTAAGGCCTAAATAGCATGGCTGTAGGATATTTATAAGGCCTAGCGCTTAAAGAATACTATAAGGGCGTATAAGCTAAAGTAAAAAGAGTGGGAAGACTGGTGCGCAAGACTAGAAGGTAATATAGATAGCGCCTGGGTAATAGAAGATAAGCTTTACTTATTTTTAAAGTAGTAAGTTGTTAATTAAGAATTGTGGGCCGCTGGCTATCAAAAACGGAAGTTAAAACGGAAAGAGATATAGAAAGATGGTGAGTAGGCGAAGAAGAGGTAGAAGACAACCGCAGGAGGGCCGCTAGGGGGAAAGGTAGCCGCAGGGGAGGAAGCTATAAAGGAAGAGATATAGGATAAGGAGGCCTTAAACGCCCTATTTAATAAGATAGTCTGATACTTAGTTATAAATAGCTATGTCTCCGCTATTACTAAGCTCTATATATAGTAGTTAGAAGGTAAGACCTCGCAGCCGCTATAGGGGGCGAAGCTCTTAGCGGTACTAGATAGTGTCTGCCGTAATAAGGACCGGATTTAACGCGTTAACTTTATTAATTAAGGCCTATTTATAATTACTAGCGGCTATGACGTTAAAGGGCTTAAAAAGGCGATTACTTGGTGCTAGGAGATAGGCTCTAAGAAGCTAGGCTTAATTAAGTCTTACCTTTAAACTGTGGCTGAGCATTTATTAGGTTTGTATATACCCTATTTAGCCTATATAGCTGCCGTTTTCTAACCTACTTAGGCCATACTACCGTTACCTAGGGTAAAAGTAGATAGGATATTTAGCTTACTAACCTTATTCTTATTAAATTAGAGAACGAAGGGCCTAAACCAGATAAGTTAGCGCTGTGTATAATTATGTTAATAATATAGGGGAAGCAGAATTAACACGGCAAGGTTAAGTATATAGGCTGTATATATAATACTGACCCTATCCTCTGCCCTCTCTCCGCAATAGCCTTCTACTTCTTTAACTGCTGGGGTAAGGATGGCGCTAAGAGCTTTCTATCCTTTTGGTAGCTAGAGGACTACTATGGCCTATATGTCTTCCCTGGTAGCATTAAAGTACCGTAACGGCCGTTAAGCTATTATATGTAGTTTAAATGGAATAAAAAGATGTTCTAGGGGGTAGGGATTTACTTAAAGGAGAAGACCTATAGCGCCTATAAGTAGAGCGTCTGGCACGCTAAGCTTAGCGGCGTTAAGGAGACCTAAATTAGACGGGCTAGATGCTGGAATATGGACGCGATAATAGGAGCCTACCTTAGCTATCTACCCTGTGCGTTTATATAGTCAATCGCCGGCTTCCTAAAGGAAGGAAAGGGCTACTTTCTTCCCTATGCGCAAGAGGTGCCGGAGGAGGTACTCTACTTAAAGATATGGCCTAAGACTAATGTCTAGCTAAAACGCATGGAGACCTACTACCTAGAGAGGGCTGATAATAAGGTTATATAGCTTGACCTTACGGGCTTAGGATTTCTACGCCTCCTTTATACGTTTAGGGTAATCCTATTATAGGACTTAGTAATCCTACGTAAGCAGTTCCCGCTCTACCCTCTATAAAAGGACTCCCTCTTTAGCTGTAAGGAGTACTAGAGGTTTGCTATATAGGTAGAAAGCTTACTAGCTAACATAGTTATGCTAGATAAGATAATAATGCGGAAATACTGGCCTACCTATAAGGCCGTAGCTAAGCTAAGACATAAGGCCACAATCTCTGAGATAAAGGGGGTTTAATTATATGTATAGATAATCTTAGAACGCCTTAGCGAGATAGAAAGGTTATTAGTATTATTTGCACCTATATAGATCTAGTAAGGGAAGACGGGTATCTAGATAGGGCCTATAAAGTTTATATATCTGTTTTTAGACGGCCCCGTACCTATACCTATACTTATACCCATACTTGCACTTGTACCTGTATCCGTTCCTAAATATGTTAACGGCTAGATTCTATCTTTGGATAAACCCTCTCCTATATATCCGACCCCTATAGAGATACTAAGGGGTCCTTAACTGTCTACTACTGTAGAGCCTACTTAGCTGTCTACTATAACGTCTACTATACCCCCGTAGTAGCTGCTGTAAGCTTCTACTATACCCCTGCTATAGCTGCTGTAGGCTAATGCTTAACCTTTTCTATTTATTCTTAACCTGTAGGCGCCGCTAAGGAAATATAAGATGCTTTAGGGTGGTAATTTAGTGTTCTAGCTCTGGACTAAGTGGACTTTAGGGCTAGTAGGTAGGCCGTTAATTAAAGCTCTTAATTGCTGCTAGGGGGCGCGCTGGTGGGTCAATAGTGAGGCAATATTCTATAGCCGTCACTATAGGATAATCAAGGATGTCAGACAGCGCGTAGAAGATGGTATAGCAAGAGATAAGAGATAGGCTGTTAACTAGCTAGAATAGCTATAAGGTCTGTGTTCTTTAGATTAGCTTTATAAGAATATCTAAATAGTTATTTTATTATAGTGACCAAGATACCTTAATATATAACTGCCTCTATATATAACTGCACTATAGTGACCGACCGAGACGCCTTAATGTATGACTGTACTGCAGTGACTAAGACGTCTTAATATAGAACTACTAGTGACCAAGACGTCTTAATATAGGACTGCACTGCAGTAACTAAGACGTCTTAATATATGACTGCACTATAGTAACCAAAACGCCTTAATATAGGACTGTACTGTATTAACTAAGACGCCTTAATGTAGAACTATACTATAGTAATTAAGACGTCTTAATATAGAACTATATTACAGTAACTAAGACGCCTTAATGTAGGAATAGAACGCGTTTAGGTGTTGTAAATTTAGAGTAATATTACGCGACCGTCCAGAGGTACTGATTTAATATATATTATATACCTTTTTGCCTAAAATCGCGTGCGAAGGTACTCGGGGGCGGTCGCTACGCGACTAAGTATGGGGTTTAGGCGCGTTATTAGTAAGGGTGGCCCTAACCTTGTATTAACCTGGGTTGTAACCGCGCCAAATTAGCCCCCCTAATATGTAATAGGTATTAGAGGTTAGGGTTAAGTTTAGCGTAACCTTGGGTTATATATGACCCCCTAAGGTCTATAATATATTGTTTAAATATTACCCCCCCCTTTGGTGGTAGCCCCTACTTTTTCGACGCGTCTTTAAGGCCTAGGTTAGTACTGGGTTAGTATAGAGGTCCTTATTGCGCGCTATTGACCTTACTATCGCCTTAATAATTTTATTTTCTAACCCTCTACTATTTTTGTGCCCGCGCTGGCTTTTGGCTCGTGTGGGGCTTCTAATTTTATATAGAAAGGCCTACTATAATTCTAATTCTATAATATAGAGCCCTCTTCTTTTCCTTCTCTATTAATATTTACGTGTTATTTACTTGTGCTGCGCTTACGCGTCTGCCCCCTTGCCTTTTGCGGATATGGAGTCTCTTAAGAATCTTTTTACCCTATAGTCTACTATGGAAGCCCCCCCAGCTTCCTTCCCCTATAGCCTTTAGAACGAATTTAAGGCCTAAACAGCACGGCTGTAGGATATTTATAAGGCCTAGCGCTTAAAGAATACTACAAGGGCGTACAAGTTAAAGTAAAAAGAGTGGGAAAACTGGTGCGTAAGACTAGAAGGCAATATAAATAGCGCCTAGGTAATAGAAGATAAGCTTTACTTATTTTTAGAGTAGCAAGTTGTTAATTAAGAATTGTGGGCCGCTGGCTATTAAAAACGGAAGTTAAAATGGAAAGAGATATAGAAAGATAGTAAGTGGGCGAAAAAGAGGCAGAAGATAACCACAGGAGGGCCGCTAGGGGGAAAGGTAGCCGTAGGGGAGGAAGCTATAAAGGAAGAGATATGGGATAAGGAGGCCCTAGACGCCCTATTTAATAAAATGGTCTGATACTTAGTTATAAATAGCTATGTCTCCGCTATTACTAAGCTCTATATATGGCAGTCAGAAGGCAAGACCTTGTAGCCGCTGTAGGGGGCGAAGCTCTTAGCGGTACTAGACAGCGTCCGCCGTAATAAGGACTAGATTTAACGCGTTAACTTTATTAATTAAGGCCTGTTTATAATTACTAGCGGCTACAACATTAAAGGGCTTAAAAAGGTAATTACTTAGTACTAGGAGATGGGCTTTAAGAAGCTAGGCTCAATTAAGTCTTACCTTTAAACTGCGGCCGAGCATTTATTAGGTTTGTATATACCCTATTTAGCCTATATAGCTGCCGTTTTCTAACCCACTTAGGCCATACTACTGTTACCTAGGGTAAAAGTAGATAGAATATTTAGCTTGCTAACCTTATCCTTATTAAACTAGAGAACGAAGGGCCTAAACCGGACAAGTTAGCGCCGTGTATAATTATATTAATGATATAGGGGAAGCAGAATCAACACGGCAAGGTTAAGTATATGGGCTGTATATGTAATACTAACCCTATCCTCTACCTTCTCTCTATAATAGCCTTCTACTTCTTTAACCGCTGGGGTAAGGACGGCGCTAAGAGCTTCCTATCCTTTTGGCAGCTAGAGGACTACTATGGCCTATATATCTTCCCTAGTAGCATTAAAGTACTATAACGGCCGTTAAGCTATTATACGCAGTTTAAATAGAATAAAAAGATGTTTTAGGGGGTAGGGATTTACTTAAAGGAGAAGACCTATAGTGCCTATAAGCAGAGCGTCTAGTATGCTGAGCTTAGCGGCGTTAAGGAGACCTAAATTAGACGGGCCGGACGCTAGAATATGGACGCGATAATAGGAGCCTACCTTAGCTATCTACCCCGTGCATTTATACGGTCAATCGCCGGCTTCCTAAAGGAAGGAAAGGGCTACTTTCTTCCCCATATATAAGAGGTGCCGGAGGAGGTACTCTGCTTAAAGATATAGCCTAAGACTAATGTCTGGCTAAAATATATGGAGACCTACCACCTAGAGAGGGCTGATAATAAGGTTATATGGCTTAACCTTATAGGCTTAGGATTTCTACGCCTCCTTTACGCGCTTAGAGTAATCCTATTATAGGACTTGGTAATCCTACATAAGCAGTTCCCACTCTACCCTTTATAGAAGGACTCCCTTTTTGGCTATAAGGAGTACTAGAGGTTTGCTATATAGGTAGAAAGCTTACTGGCTAACGTAGTTACGCTAGATAAGATAATAATATAGAAATACTAGCCCGCCTATAAGGCTATAGCTAAGCTAAGATACGAGGCCGCAATCTCTAAGATAAAAGGGGTTTAATTATACGTATAGACAATCTTAGAACGCCTTAGCGAGATAGAAAGGTTATTAGTATTATTTACACCTATATAGATCTAGTAAGGGAAGATGGGTATCTAGATAGGGCCTATAGAGTCTATATATCCGTTTTTAGATAGCCCTGTATTTATACCTATACCCGCACTTATACTTATACCTGTACCCGTGTCTGTTCCTAAACGCGTTAATAGCTAGATTCTATCTTTGGATAAACCCTCTCCTATATATCTAACCCCTATAGAGATACTAAGGGGTCCTTAACTGTCTACCACTATAGAGCCTGCTTAGCCGTCTACTATAACGTCTACTATACCCCTATAGTAGCTGCCGCAAGCTTCTACTATACCCCCGCTATAGCTGCCGTAGGCTAACACTTAACCTCTTCTATTTATTCTTGACCTGTAGGCGCCGCTAAGGAAATATAAGATGCTTTAGGGTGGTAATTCGGTGTTCTAGCTTTGGACTAAGTGGACTTTAGGGCTAGCAGGTAGGCCGTTAATTAAAGCTCTTAATCGCTGCTAGGGGGCGCGCTGGTAGGTTAACAGCGAGGCGATATTCTATAGCCGTCGCTATAGGATAATTAAGGATGTCAGATGGTGTGTAGAAGATGGTATAGTAAGAGATAAAAGATAGGCTGTTAACTAGCTAAAACAGCTATAAGGTCCGCGTTCTTTAGATTGGCTTTATAAGAATATCTAAATAGTTATTTTACTGCAGTGACTAAGATATCTTAATATATAACTGCCTCTATATATAACTGCACTATAGTGACCGACTAAGACGCCTTAACGTATGACTGCACTGTAGTGACTAAGACGTCTTAATATAGGACTACTGGTAACTGAGACGTCTTAATATAGGACTGCACTGTAGTAACCAAGACGTCTTAATATATAACTGCACTATAGTAACCAAAACGCCTTGATATAGGACTGTACTATATTAACTAAGACGCCTTAATATAGGACTATACTATAGCAACTAAGACGTCTTAATATAGGACTATATTATAGTAACTAAGACGCCTTAATATAGGAATGGAACGCGTTTAGGTGTTATAAATTTAGAGCAATATTACATGACCGTCTAGAGGTACCGATTTAATATATATTATATACCTTTTCGCCTAAAATCGCGTGCGAAGGTACTTGGGGGCGGTTGCTGCGCGACTAAGTGTAGGGTTTGGGCACGTTATTAATAGGGGTAACCCTAACCTTGTATTAACCTGGGTTGTAACCGCGCCAAATCAGCCCCCCCGATATGTGATAGGTATTGGAGGTTGGGGTTAAGCTTAGCGTAACCTTGGGTTATACACGACCCCCTAAGGTCTATGATATATCGTTTAAATATCACCCCCCCCTTTGGTGGTGGCCCCTACTTTTTTAACGCGTCTTTGAGGCCTAGGTTAGTATTAGGTTAGTATAGAGGTCCTTATTACGCGCTGTTAACCTTACCGTTGCCTTAATAATCCCATTTTCTAACCCTCTACTGTTTTTGTGCCCGCGCTGGCTCCTGGCTCGCGCGGGGCTTCTGATTTTATATAGAAAGGCCTACTATAATTCTAATTCTATAATATAGAGCCCTCTTTTTCTCCTTCTCTATTGATATTTACGCGTTATTTACCTGTACTGCGTTTACGCGTCTGCCCCCTTGCCTCTTATGGATATGGAGTCTCTTAAGAATCTTCTTACCCTATAGTCTATTATGGAAGCCCCCCTAGCTTCTTCTCCTTATAGCCTTTAGAACGAATTCAAGGCCTAAACAGTATAGCTATAGGATATTTATAAGGCCTAGCGCTTAAAGAATACTATAAGGGCGTATAAGCTAAAGCAAAAAGAGTGGGAAGACTAGTGCGCAAGACTAGAAGGCAATATGGATAGTGCCTAGGTAATGGAAGATAAGCTTTACTTATTTTTAGAGTAGTAAGTCATTAATTAAGAATTGTAGGCCGCTGGCTATTAAAAACGGAAGTTAAAACGGAAAGAGATATAGAAAGATGGCGAGTAGGCGAAGAAGAGGTAGAAGATAACCGCAGGAGGGCCGCTAAGGGGAAAGGCAGCTGCAGGGGAGGAAGCTATAAAGGAAGAGATGTGGGATAAGGAGGCCCTAGACGCCCTATTTAATAAGACGGTCTGATACTTAGTTGTAAATAGCTACGTCTCCGCTATTACTGAGCTCTATATATGGTAGTTAGAAGGCAAGACCTTATAGCCGCTATAAAGGGCGAAGCTCTTGGCGGTACTAGACAGCATCTACTGTGACAAGGACTGGATTTAACGCGTTAACTTTATTAATCAAGGCCTGTTTATAATTACTGGCGGCTACGACGTTAAAGGGCTTAAAAAGGCGATTACTTGGTGCTAGGAGATAGGCTCTAAGAAGCTAGGCTTAATTAAGTCTTACCTTTAAACTGTGGCTGAGTATTTATTAGGTTCGTATATACCCTATTTAGCCTGTATGGCTGCCGTTTTCTAACCTACTTAGGCTATACTACTGTTACCTAGGGTAAAAGTAGATAGGATGTTTAGCTTGTTAACTTTATCCTTATTAAACTAGAGAACGAAGGGCCTAAACCAGATGAGTTAGCGCCGTGTATAATTATATTAATGACATAGGGGAAGTAGAATTAACACGGCAAGGTTAAGTATATGGGCTATATGTGTAATACTAACCCTATTCTCTGCCCTCTTTCCGCAATAGCCTTCTACTTCTTTAACTGCTGGGGTAAGGACGGCGCTAAGAGCTTCCCATCCTTTTGGCAGTTAGAGGACTACTATAGCCTATATGTCTTCCCTGGTAGCATTAAAGTACCGCAATGGCCGTTAAGCTATTATACGCAGTTTAAATAGAATAAAAAGATGTTCTAGGGGGTAGGGATTTACTTAAAGGAGAAGATCTATAGCGTCTATAAGTAGAGCGTCTGGTACGCTGAGTTTAGCGGCGTTAAGGAGACCCAAATTAGACGGGCCGGATGCTAGAATATAGACGCAATAATGGGAGCTTACCTCAGCTATCTACCCTATACATTTATACGGTCAATCGCTGGCTTCCTAAAGGAAGGAAAGGGCTACTTTCTTCCCTACGCGCGAGAGGTGCCAGAGGAGGTACTTTACTTAAAGATATAGCCCGAGACTAACGTCTGGCTAAAATATATAGAGACCTACTACCTAGAGAGGGCTAATAATAAGGTTATACGGCTTGACTTTATAGGCTTAGGATTTCTACGCCTCCTCTATACGCTTAGGGTAATCCTATTATAGGACTTAGTAATCCTATATAAGCAGTTCCCGCTCTACCCTCTATAGAAGGACTCCCTCTTTGGCTATAAGGAGTACCAGAGGTTTGCTATGTGGGTAGAAAGCTTATTAGCTAACGTAGTTACGCTAGATAAGATAATAATGCGGAAATACTAGCCTGCCTATAAGGCTGTAGCTAAGCTAAGACATAAGGCCGTAATCTCTAAGATGAAGGGGGTTTAATTATATGTATAGACAATCTTAGAACGCCTTAGCGAGATAGAAAGGTTATTAGTATTATTTGTACCTATATAGATCTAGTAAGGGAAGATGGGTATTTGGATAGGGCCTATAGAGTCTGTATATCTGTCTTTAGACGGCCCTGTACCTGTACCTATACCTATACTTGTACTTGTATTTGTACCTGTGTCCGTTCCTAAACACGTTAACGGCTAGATTCTATCTTTGGATAAACCCTCTCCTATATATCTAACCCCTATAGAGATACTAAGGGGTCCTTAACTGTTTACCGCTGTAGAGCCTGCTTAGCCGTCTATTATAACGTCTACTATACCCCCGTAGCAGCTGCCGCAAGCTTTTACTATACCCCTACCATAGCTGTTGTAGGCTAACGCTTAACCTCTTCTATTTATTCTTGACCTGTAGGCGCCGCTAAGGAAATATAAGATGCTTTAGGGTGGTAATTTGGTGTTCCAGCTCTAGACTGAGTGGACTTTAGGGCTAGTAGGTAGGCCGTCAATTAAAGCTCTTAATTGCTGCTGGGGGGCGCGCTAGTAGGTTAATAGTGAGGCGATGTTCTATAGCCGTTGCCGTAGGATAATTAAGGATGTTAGACGGCGCGTAGAAGATAGTACAGCAAGAGATAAGAGATAGGCTATTAACCAGCTAGAATAGCTATAAGGTCCGCGTTTTTTAGATTGGCTTTATAAAAATATCTAAATAGTTATTTTACTGCAGTGACTAAGATACCTTAATATATAACTGCCTCTATATATAACTGCACTATAGTGACTGACCGAGACGCCTTAACGTATAACTGCACTGTAGTGACTAAGATGTCTTAATGTAGGACTACTAGTAACTAAGACGTCTTAATATAGGACTGCACTATAGTGACCAAGACGTCTTAATATATGACTATACTATAGTAACCAAAACGCCTTGATATAGGACTATACTGCATTAACTAAGACGCCTTAATATAGGACTATACTACAGCAACTAAGATGTCTTAATATAGGACTATATTATAGTAACTAAGATGCCTTAATGTAGGAATGGAACGCGTTTAGGTGTTGTAAATTTAGAGTAATATTATGTGATTATCTAGAGGTACCGATTTAATATATATTATATACCTTTTCGCCTAAAATCGCGTGTGAAGGTACTTGGGGGCGGTCACTGCGCGACTAAGTGTGGGGTTTAGGTGTGTTATTAGTAGGGGTGGCCCTAACCTTGTATTAACCTGGGTTGTAACTGCGCCAAATTAGCCCCCCTAATATGTGATAGGTATTAGAGGTTGGGGTTAAGCTTGGTGTAACCTTAGGTTATATATAACCCCCTAAGGTCTATAATATATCGTTTAAATATTACCCCCCCCTTTGGTGGTGGCCCCTACTTTTTTAACGCGTCTTTGAGGCCTAGGTTAGTACTGGGTTAGTATAGAGGTCCTTATTGTGTGCTATTGACCTTACTGTCGCCTTGACAATCCTATTTTCTAACCCTTTACTGTTTTTGTGCCCGCGCTGGCTTTTGGCTCGCGTGGGGCTTCTAATTTTATATAGAAAGGCCTACTATAATTCTAATTCTATAATATAGAGCCCTCTTCTTCTCCTTCTTTATTAATATTTACGTGTTATTTACCTATGCTGTGCTTATACGTCTGCCCCCTTGCCTCTTATAGATATGGAGTCTCTTAAGAATCTTCTTACCCTATAGTCTACTATGGAAGCCCCCTTAGCTTCCTCCCCCTATAGCCTCTAGAACGAATTTAAGGCCTAAATAGTATGGCTATAGGATATTTATAAGGCCTAGCGCTTAAAGAATACTATAAGGGCGTATAAGCTAAAGTAAAAAGAGTAGGAAGACTAGTGCGCAAGACTAAAAGGCAATATAGACAGCGCCTGGGTAATAGAAGATAAGCTTTACTTATTTTTAGAGTAGTAAGTTGTTAATTAAAAATCGTGGGCCGCTGGCTATTAAAAACGGAACTTAAAATGGAAAGAGATATAAAAAGATAGCAAGTGGGCGAAGAAGAGGTAGAAGACAACCGTAGGAGGGCCGCTAGGGGGAAAGGCAGCCGCAGGGGAGGAAGCTATAAAGGAAGAGATATGGGATAAGGAGGCCCTAGATGCCCTATTTAATGAGATAGTCTAATACTTAGTTGTAAATAGCTATGTCTCCGCTATTACTAAGCTCTATATATAGTAGTTAGAAGGCAAGACCTCGCAGCCGCTATGGGGGGCGAAGCTCTTGGTGGTACTAGATAGTGTCTACTGTAATAAGGACTGGATTTAACGCGTTAACTTTATTAATTAAGGCCTATTTATAATTACTAGCGGCTATAACGTTAAAGGGCTTAAAAAGGCGATTACTTGGTGCTAGGAGATGGGCTCTAAGAAGCTAGGCTTAATTAAATCTTACCTTTAAACTACGGCCGAGTATTTATTAGGTTTGTATATACCCTATTTAGCCTATATGGCTGCCGTTTTCTAACCTACTTAGGCTATACTACTATTACCTAGGGTAAAAGTAGATAGGATGTTTAGCTTGCTAACCTTATTTTTATTAAACTAGAGAATGAAGGGCCTAAACTAGACAAGTTAGCGCTGTGTATAATTATGTTGATGATATAGGGGAAGCAGAATTAACACGGCAAGGTTAAGTATATGGGCTATATGTGTAATACTAACCCTATTCTCTGCCCTCTCTCTATAATAGCCTTCTACTTCTTTAACTGCTGGGGTAAGGACGGCGCTAAGAGCTTTTTATTCTTTTGGTAGCTAGAGGACTACTATGGCCTATATGTCTTCCCTAGTAGTATTAAAGTACCGTAATGGCCGTTAAGCTATTATACGTAGTTTAAATGGAATAAAAAGATGTTTTAGGGGGTAGGGATTTACTTAAAGGAGAAGACCTATAGTGCCTATAAGTAGAGTGTCTGGTATGTTAAGCTTAGCGGCGTTAAGGAGACCTAAATTAGACGGGCTAGACGCTAGAATATAGACGTGATAATAGGAGCCTACCTCAGCTATCTACCCCGTGTGTTTATATGGTTAATCGCCGGCTTCCTAAAGGAAGAAAAGGGCTACTTTCTTCCCCACGCGTAAGAGGTGCCGGAGGAGGTACTCTACTTAAAGATATGGCCTAAGACTAATGTCTAGCTAAAACGCATGGAGACCTACCACCTAGAGAGGGCTAATAATAAGGTTATATAGCTTGACCTTATGGGCTTAGGATTTCTATGCCTCTTTTACGCGCTTAGGGTAATCCTATTATAGGACTTGGTAATCCTATATAAGCAGTTCCCGCTCGACCCTCTATGGAAGGACTCCCTCTTTGGCTGTGAGGAGTACTAGAGGTTTATTATGTGGGTAGAAAGCTTACTGGCTAATATAGTTACGCTAGATAAGATAATAATGCGGAAATACTAGCCCGCCTATAAGGCCGTAGCTAAGCTAAGACACGAGGCCGCAATCTCTGAGATAAAGGGGGTTTAATTATGTATGTAGACAATCTTAGAACGCCTTAGCGAGATAGAAAGGTTATTAGTATTATTTATACCTATATAGATCTAGTAAGGGAAGATGGGTATCTAGATAGGGCCTATAGAGTCTATATATCCGTCTTTAGACGGCCCTATACCTGTATCTATACCTGTACCTATACTTGTACCTATACCCGCGTCTGTTCCTAAACGCGTTAACGGCCAGATTCTATCTTTGGATAAACCCTCTTCTATATATCTGACCCCTATAGAGATACTAAGGGGTCCTTAACTGTCTATTACTGTAGAGCCTGCTTAGCCGTCTACTATAATGTCTACTATACCCCTGTAGTAGCTGCCGTAAGCTTCTACTATACCCCTACTATAGCTGCCGTAGGCTAATGCTTAACCTCTTCTATTTATTCTTGACCTGTAGGCGCCGCCAAGGAAATATAAGATGCTTTAGGGTGGTAATTTAGTGTTCTAGCTCTGGACTGAGTGGACTTTAGGGCTAGCAGGTAGGCCGTTAATTGAAGCTCTTAATTGCTGCTAGGGGGCGCGCTAGTAGGTTAATGGCGAGGCGATGTTCTATAGCCATCACTATAGGATAATTAAGGATGTTAGATGGCGCGTAGAAGATGGTATAGCAAGAGATAAGAGATAGGCTGTTAACTAGCTAGAATAGCTATAAGGTCCGCGTTCTTTAGATTGGCTTTATAAGAATATCTAAATAGTTATTTTACTGTAGTGACTAAGACACCTTAATATATAACTGCCTCTATATATAACTGCACTATAGTGACCGACCAAGACGCCTTAATGTATGACTGCACTGCAGTGACTAAGACGTCTTAATGTAGGACTACTGGTAACTGAGACGTCTTGATATAGAACTGCACTGTAGTGACCAAGACGTCTTAATATACGACTGTACTACAGTAACCAAAACGCCTTGATATAGGACTATACTGCATTAACTGAGACGCCTTAATATAGGACTATATTACAGTAACTAAGACGTCTTAATATAGGACTATATTATAGTAACTAAGACGCCTTAATGTAGGAATAGAACGCGTTTAGGTGTTGTAAATTTAGAGCAATATTACGCGACCGTTTAGAGGTACTGATTTAACATATATTATATACCTTTTCGCCTAAAATTGCGTGCGAAGGTACTTGGGGGCGGTCGCTGCGCGACCAAATGTGGGGTTTGGGCGCGTTATTAGTAGGGGTGGCCCTAACCTTGTATTAACCTGGGTTATAACTGCGCCAAATCAGCCCCCCTGATATGTGATAGATATTTATAGTGGTCGCTAATAAAAGTTTTTACACCTTCCTAATTAGGAAAGTATGCGGCTGCGTACGCGTAATTATGGGTGCGTAGCTATTAGCCTATCCTATATAAATTTAGATACGACCCCACTACAACTGCGTAATTTTTAGCACTGCTACGTAAGCTATAATACCGGCCGCGTAAATTATAGCACTAATAAATTTTAATAAATTTTAAGTTATAATAACTACTTTAATACTATTAATTATATAATAATTTTAATTTAGAATTTATATAAAGCTTAACGTATTCTATTATTACCTTGGTCACACCATCACCTTGGTCAAAAATGCTTGGCACTACCAACTATCCTATTAACGCGACATGTCTTAATAATAAAACGCGCTAGCGCTAAACTAAGAAGGCAGAATTGAGCTTACCCTTCTTACCTATTATAATCGCGAATTTAAAAGCCTCTAACGTGCTACTAACGCGTTTAATATACCATCTTTAATGTTAACCGATTGATATAACGGAATTGCAAATCTCTAAGATAGATATAATGGCCGCCATAAGCTCACCTTAACTGAAGAGTAGATGATTGTCTAATATATCCTTAACCTTAATTCGCGAGGGTTTTCTCCCTAGCTGTATAAGGTGGCAGATATAGCGGATAAACTATTAACTATACGGGGTAAAGAGCTAGTAGGTAAGCGCTGGGCAGAGAGATTTATAACGCATTTAAATAAGCTTAAAATAGCCTTTAATTAAGTAAAGGACTGTTAGAGAATACTTTAGGAAAATCCTAAGGTAATTAGCGCGTGGTTTAAGCTTGTTAAGGAGACTAAAACTAAGTACGGCGTCTAGGATAATAATATGTATAACTTTAATAAGACAGGCTTCTAAATGGGCGTTATTGGGTCTATAAAAGTTGTTATAGGTTCTAAGAGATGTGCTTAACCTAAGCTTATTCAGCCAGGCGATTAAAAGTGGGTTACCGTTATCTAGAGTATCTGCGCCACTGGGTATACAACCCCACCTTTTATTATCTATAAAGGGCGCGTCCACATCTTAGCGTGGTATAAGGAGATGTTTATACTGTGTAGCTGGAAACTTTTAGTCTCTAAGAACGGCTGGACAAACAACAAGCTTAGAGTCGTATAGTTAAAGCACTTTAACGCGCATACAAAGGCGTATTAGGTGGGGGGGTACCAGTTACTTATCTTAGATGGTTATAAGAGCTATTAATCGCAGCTTTTTAAGGATTACTACCTTAAAAATAATATCCTTACACTCTGTATGCCAGCCTATTCGTTACATATACTCCAGCTACTAGATATAGTTTACTTCTTACCGTTAAAGCTAAAGTACTCTTATTATGTTAGAGACTTGGCATGCTAGCGCATCTTCTATATTAACAAAGAAGGCTTCTTGCTAGCCTTTAAAGACGCGTTTTTTAATATGTTTATAATAGAGAACTATAAAAAGGCCTTTAAGGTATTAGGGCTAGTCCCTATAGACGCAGCTATAGTCCTTAATCGCCTTAAAGTACGGTTATATACCCCGCCAGCACCCTTACCACTAGAGATGCTGTAGTAGTTAAAGACCCTAAGCAATACGCTTGAATTTGGATTGTAATCAAAGCTTATAAGCGACTCTTTTACTAGATTGCCTATAATAGCCCAGAACGGGTTCTTATAGCTTATTAAAGGCGCTGAACTAATACTACACTAAAACGCGCTTTAAGCCTCCTGTATTACCGAGCTTAAAGAGCAATTAGTAGTAATAACTAAGTGAAAAGTGTGTAAGAGGAAGTGTATCCAGAAAGGTGGCATACTAGAGTATAGGGAGGCAGCTAATCTAATAGCTCCTAGACCGTCTATAACGGTCCAGCCATTAAAGAAGGCTTGTAGTAGGGATAGTCAAGACAGAGCTTAACCAGCTCTATAACGCTGTGGAAATTGTGGAGGGACTGGGTATAATACGTAAATATGTCAAGTAGCTGAAGGGGAGTCTTCTAAGTCAGATGCGAGTACTTAGTATATTTTTTCAGATAGTTCCTGTAGCGATAATAATGATATAGAAATATAAGTTAGTAGCGCCAAGCATTTTTAACCGAGGTGATGGTGTGACTGAGGTGATGGTGGGATACGTTACAGATTTTTATATTAATTTTTCTTTTTATTAATATACTAAAAGAGTTAGCAAATTACTTTCCTAATTAGGAAAGTATAAGAACTTTTATTAGCGACCTCTATATATATCCCTTAATCTATTAAAATTAGTTTAATAATTATTAGCTAATTAAAGTATCTAAATTAGTAAAAGATATCTAATAAAATGTAGTTATAAACTTAAAAGACCTTAGTATAGGACTTTAATAGGTTAAGGAATATTATACCTATTATATATTAGGGAAAAGGGGGAAAAGGGAGTTATTTAGCGTGGTTATAACCTAGGTTAATATAAGGTTAAAGCTACCCCTTCCCCCCCTTTAATAATGTGCCTAAACCCTATATAAGGTAGTATAGCAACCGCCCTAAGTACCCTTACACGCGATTTTAGGCAAAAAGATATATAATTTAAGTTTAATTAGTACTTCTAGGCGGTCGCGTAATATAGTCTATAGGTATATAAACTACCTTACTAAATGTTATAGGACACCTCCGTAATACCTAATACACGTCTACCTATTTCTACTAACGCAGCAAGAAGAGACTGACCGCGAGATGGTAATCTATGGCAATCTAACGGCAATCTACTGCATTCTACTAAGTTCTGCTAGGACCGCTACTTAAATCCTTTTCTACTTTGTGTATATATTAACTAAGCAACCAAACTAATAATATATACCCTTTTCTCCCGTTTCTTTACCTTCTCTCCTTATGCAACGTCTTAACTTTATTACGCAGTTTATATATATAGCTTAATAATATCTACTTCGCTATATATTATTACCGCTTATACTTACTCCGTAATACTATATTATGTTAACCTTATATACTACCCTTTAAAATATAAAGCAACCCTAAAGCCCCTATAACAGCTACTAGCATTATATCTATACTTTAAGAATAATTAGTAGAGATATAGAGGTTCTTTATAGACGCCCTAGCATAAAACTAAGCCACTTTAATTTAATAATAAGCTAAATAAAAAGCACGACACCTATAAATAATTAAGGACCTCTAAGAAGAAGTCCGTACCCTTAAAATATCTACACTAGGGCCCTAAAACAAACGCCTTTTTTAGAGATAAATATGCGGGATAAGAGTCCCAAACCTATAGTAGCTATTTACCCTAAACTAACTACCGCACTATAATAATCTAAATAACTACTAGACCCTCTAATATTTACTAGTAAATAATAAGAACTTTAATTATTTTTAAGCTAGCTTAAAAATAAGCTAACTAGTAATACTAACCGCTACCTAACTAAAGCCAATTGTTACGGAGCAAGCATAAGCGATGGTAATATATAGCAAAGTAGATATTATTAAGCTATGTATATAAACTGCGTAATGAAGTCAAGACGTTGCGTAAGGAGAGAAGGTAAGGAAACGGGGAGAAAGGGTATATATTATTAGTTTCGTTGCTTAGTTAACACGTGTATGGAGTAGGATAGGATTTAAGGAGCGGTTTTGGCAGAACTTGGCAGGATTTGTTGGACTTGGCAGAATATGGTAGAATGCGGCAGATTGCTATTAGATTGCCGTAGATTACCAGCAAATTGCCATCTCGCGGTTGGTCTTTTCTTGCTGCGTCAGTGGAAACAGGTGGACGTATATAAGGTGTTACGGAGGTGTCCTATAACAGTACCCCCCCTTTAAACTCAAGCTTCTGTGAGATGGGGCTATGGTAGTTCTAGGTAGAGTTTGTAAAAGTCTTCTGCGGCTTATATAAGTCCTACAGAGTTAACGGGTTCCCATAAGGGCTTAGTAAAGCCTCTCTATTTTATAAGGTATATATATTTACGTTTCCGTTTGTTGTACTTAATGTTGTTAACTTTTTTAATAAGGTACTTATCCTCACTATCTACTTTGACTGGTGGGGGAGGGTCTTAGATCTGTCCAGGTAGGGCGTCTGATATAGGGGCGGCAGGGCGGAGGACTGACGTATGGAATATAGGGTGGATTTTAACCGTATTAGGGAGCTTTAGTCGGTAGGTATAAGGAGAGACAACTTTTCTAACCTTATAAGGGCCGGCGTTCTTCTAGTTAAGTTTCTTAGTAGGTCGTTTTATATTTAGATTTCTTACGTCTAGCCAGACAAAGTTACCAATTTAGTAAGCTAGTGCTGGGGTTCGGTTCTTATTTGCTACAGCTTTATAGACAGACTAGGCCTATGTTATTTTATTAGTAAGGAACTCTTGTAGTTCTTCTATCTTCTTTATAAATTCGTTTGCTTCTGCAACTTATAAGGCTTAATGAGCTAGGTAAGGAACATTACTAAAGGGTTTAAAACCCATTTGCGGGTACTAGCCGTAATTAGCTAGGAATGGGGAGACCTTTATGGTTTCTAAGACGGAGTTATTTACAGTAAATTTGGCAAATGCAAGCCAGTCTATCCAGTCGTCCTATAAATACAACGTGTATATCTGAATATACTGTTCCATTATAGCATTTACACATTCCGTTTGACCATCCGTTTCTGGGTAATATGCTATAGACAATAGTACTTTAATGCGGAGTTGGGTAGTCAGTTCTTCCTAGAACACTGAGACGAACTAGCGGCCTCTATTAGAAACAATCGTTTTGGGGAGTTTATGGAGTTTCCATATATAATCCAGGAATAGTTAGGCAATAGTAGGTATTAATATATTAGGGTAGGCAATTAAGTGTCTTATCTTAGATAGTCGATCTATAACTACTATAATATTCGTGCATCCTTTACTTATAGGGAGATCAACAACGAAGTTAATTAAGATATCCTTCCATCTTCGGTCCGGAACAGGCAGTGGCTTTAGAAAGCCGTTATACGTCTTATGCAAAGCTTTGGCTCGTCGGCAGGTATGGCAGCTGGAGACGTACCTTTGTATCATATTATGTATGTTCGGCCAGTAGTATTCTTGTTAGAGTAGTTCCAGGGTTTTTCCTCGGCCTAGGTGGCCGGCTACTAGTAGGTCGTGTATATGTTTAAGGAGCTTAAGCTTAAGTTCATTATAATTAGGGACAACTAGGCGGTTTTGGTAGTACAAGTGGTTTCCGCGGACTTTGCATTTGCTTAGAGAAACCTTTTTAGAGCGTCTAACGCCGTTTTAAATTAGCTTAAGCGTCTCTTAGATGAATTTATTGTTTAGATATTCGTTGACTATAATCTGTTTAATAGTTTAATCGGTTATTTTAAAGGCGTGTACCGTAAGATCTTTAATAGGGGGATTAAATAGCTTAGGGCGGAGTAGAGTCTGATTATAGTAAGAGCGCGCTTTTTCTTAAGCTGGTGTGTCCTGTGAACGTTGGGTTAGGGTATTAGGCTTCTAGCCTTAAACGCCTAGGCGGTACGTGATTAAGAATTGGAATTAGGACAGATATTCTAACTAGCGGGCTTAACGGTGGCTTAGCTATTTTATGGTTATGAAGTACTGCAGGTTCTTATAGTCGCTAAGAACTTTAATTAGGAATCCAGTTCCTTCTAGTTCTAGTCGCCATTGCTTAAAGTATCTAATAATCGCCAGCAATTCCTTGTTATAGATCTTATAATTACATTCGGCTAGGCTTAGTCGTTTTAAGAAGTATGCTATAGGGTGTAATACTCCTTCCTTATTATATTAAGATAGAATGCCTCTAGTAACGTAATTAGATAAGTCAGCTTTTATAATACTTATTTGGTCTAGGTCGAAGTGTTAAAGCATAGGTGTAGTGGTAAATATAACCTTTAGATAAGTAAAGGCCTTCTTATATTCCTTATTAAAGATGAAGGCTTTGTCCTTTTAGGTTAAGGCTATAAGGGGTAAAACTAAGGCGGAGAAGTTATTAATAAACTATTAGTAGAAGTTGGCGAAGCCTATAAAGGCCCTTACGTCCTTAATGTTCTTAGGTTCTTGCTAGTTCACAATTACTTCGACCTTCTTAGGGTCCATTTGTACGCCGTCTATAGAAATAACAAGTCCAAGGTATAGGACTTCTGTTTTATGGAACTCGCATTTGTCTATATCTAATTGTAGACCGGCTCCGCGCAAGGCTTACAGGATTAGTTTAATATGTTTTCGGTATTTAGCTAGATTATTGCTGTATATTAAGATGTCGTTGATATAAGCAGTATAAAAGACGTTCAGGTATGGGCGCAGGGTATTATTTACAAAGTATTAGAATAAACTTGGGGCATTTATAAGGCTAAATGGCATTACTAAGTATTTGAATAATCCGTATTAAGTATAAAATACAGTAAGCTATTCGTCTCCTTTTGCGATATGGAGGCGGTTGAATGCGTGGATAATATTAAGCTTTGTATAAAAGCGAGCCTTACTTAATTGGTTCAGTATCTCTTGGATTAATGGGATTGGGTATTAGTTCTTAATAGTAACAGCGTTAAGGGCTTGGTAGTCTATATAGAAGCGTAGACCACTGCTAGGTTTCTTAATAAAGATTACTGGTATAGCTATGGGTAATGAACTTACTCTAATAAAACCCTTATCTAGATGTTCGTCTAAGTACTTCCATAGTACTTAGAGTTCGTTTTGGGATATTCTATATAAAGGTCCGAATCTAGGATGTTTTTCTTCTTTAACTACAATCTTATAATTATATGGACGGCGTTCTAGTAGCTTATTGGCTTCCTTTCGTGAAAATATATCTAAATAATTATGGTACTCTACTGGTACCTTTATGGCGGGGTTAGTGTGCTTTTTTGGTGCTAAGGCCTTCTTAATATCGGCTATCGTAATAGTAAAGATTATGTGTTCTGGTTTCCTGGTAAGTTGTGCTAGTGGAGTAGCTCTAATTATATAGATGTCTAAGGTGTTAAGCGAGCTTAAATTATTCTTAGTTTCTTATATAGTTTCTTGTTTAGGTTTGGGTTTAGTATTGGTTACAAAGTCAGTATTAGATTTAGGTTTGGGTTCTTTAAGTATCCTTTTTATGGTAGAATACTAGTTCTTTTGGTACTTTTGTATATTAAGCTTAAGCTTCTGCTTGATTTCGGGTGTAGTAGTTAAAGTTGGTTTGTGTAGTTATGCGTTATTTTCGGGTTCTTAGTAGTCGTCGGTGGAAGTCTTATATTGGTGGAATTTGGTGGAATTCTCTAGTAGGTGGAATTAGGTGGACTTTTTAGGTATAGGGTGGATATTAGTGGAAATTTTAGACTAGTGGATCTTAATAGATTTTCTAGATTTTGGTTTGGGGTTTAAGTAGCAAGTTATAAGGCACTTCTGCTTGCAGTAGGAGGCGGTAAATAGAAGCTTAAGGTTGTCCTAATTAATAGTTACCTTATGTAGCTTTATCTAAGGTTGTTTGAGGATTACTAGGTAACCTAGGGTAGTTATAAAGAGCTTAATTAATTCTTTATGGTTTAGGTATTAGAGTCTTAGGGCCGCTATATAAGTAATACGGCCTAAGACAGTGCGTTTGCCATTAAATCTAAATACGTCAATATGCCGGTTAAGGGGTGTTAGGGTAAACCTATTATTTTACGTAAAGATCTTATTAATAAATCCTATGCCGCTAGCTCCTGTGTTAATTAGGACTTAAGCATTAGCCTATTAACCTTTCTACTAAAGACGGCAGTTAACGGTTATACTATAATCCTAAGAGTTAGGTTTTGCAATATCTAATATATTTAATAAGATCCTGTAACATAGCTGTCCTGGAAAGCGACTTAACTCCAGAATATACCTTTTAGTGGCGAGCGGGAAGGGGTTCCTATAGAACGTCGGTTATAACTTCGTCCTTATAAGTAGTGCTTACTAGACGCGGGGCTGGAGCCAGGTAAAGATTGGGGACGGTAACTAGAGGATTAATATGGTAAACGGTTGTTAGTATTAGCCGTTTATAAGTTGTATTAGGGTATAGGGACAGAGTAGTATCTTAAGATATATTTTTTACTTCCGCATTTAAAGCAAAGGCCTAGCTTAATATGTTGTTCTTATTTAGGGGACCCTAGTGGAGTATATCCTAGGGTCCCTATGTCAATATCTATGGCGTTAGGGTGCTTAGGCTGAGACGATAACTTAGTGGACGTTTATAGGGCTGTTGTATTATATTAAGGAGTGGACTTCGGTGTTAGGCGTAGTATATTATTATACCGTTTATTAATAACGTTTGCGCAGGCGTTAAGAGCTCCCGGTAGGTCTATACCTATTAGGGAGGTTTTTAGTTTAGGGCTTAGGGACTTAATAAGGCTATTAACCAGTATAGAGTCATTCCAGCCTATTTCCTTTGCGTAACGGTTAAATTCAGAGAAGTATACTAGGAAACTTTTTGTTTCTTAAGTTATATAGTTTATCTTCCTCTAAGCGGTAGCTTAACGGTTCGGGTTACTGTATATGGCTTTAAGTAGTATAACTAGACTTTATACTGAGTTTGGTTAAAGGGGTTTAATAAGGTCAGCTACATCTTCTCCTAGTTAACTTAGGGCGTAGTAGAGTTAGTTAGCTTTAGTTAGGTAGCGGTTAGCATTACTAGTTAGCTTATTTTTAAGCTGGCTTAGGAATAATTGGAGTTCTTATTGTTTACTAGTAAATATTAGAGGGTCTAGTAGTCATTCGGATCGTTATAGTGCAGTAGTTGGTTTGGGATAAATAGTTACTATAGGTTCGGGACTCTCGTCCCATATATTCGTCTCTAAAGAAGGCGTTTGGTCTTAGGGCCCTAGTATAGGCATTTTAAGGGTGCGAACTTCTTCTTAAAGGTCCTTAATTATTTATAGGTGTTATGCCTCTTATTTGGCTTATTATTAAGTTAAAGTGGCTTGGTTCTATGCGAGGGCGTCTATAAAGAACTTTTATATCTCTACCAATTGTTCTTAGAGTGCGGATATAATGCTAATAGCTATTATGGGGGCTTTGGGGTTGTTCTGCATTTTGGAGGGTAGTATATAAGGTTAATATAACGTAGTGTTATAGAGCGAGTATAAGCGATGGTAATATATAGCAAAGTAGATATTATTAAGCTATGTATATAAACTGCGTAATAAAGTTAAGACGTTGCATAAGGAGAGAAGGTAAGGAAACGGGGAGAAAGGGTATATATTGTTAGTTTCGTTGCTTGGTCGACACGTGCACGGAGTAGGATAGGATTCGAGGAGCGGTCCTGGCAGAACTTGGCAGGATTTGTTGGACTTGGCAGAATATGGCAGAATGCGGCAGATTGCCATTAGATTGCCGTAGATTGCCAGCAGATTGCCGTCTCGCGGTTGGTCTCTTCTTGCTGCGTCGGTGGAAACAGGTAGACGTGTGTAAGGTGTTACGGAGGTGTCCCGTAATACCAATTAACTCTACTACACCTTAAGTTAACTAGGAGAAGATGTAGCTAACCTTATTAAACCCCTTTAACCAAACTTAGTATAAAGTCTAGTTATACTTCTTAAAGCTATATATAGTAACCTAAACCGCTAAGCTACTACTTAAAGGAAGATAAACTATATAACTTAAGAAACAAAAAGCTTCCTAGTATACTTTTCTAAATTTAACAGTTATATAAAGAAAATAGGCTAGAATAACTCCGCACTAGTTAACAGCCTTATTAAGTCCCTAAGCCCTAAACTAAAAACCTCCCTAATAGGTATAAACCTACTAGGAGCCCTTAACGCCTATATAAACGTTATTAATAAACGGTATAATAATATATTACGCCTAATACTAAAGTCTACTTCTTAATATAATATAATAGCCCTGTAAATGTCTATTAAGTTATTATCTTAGCCTAAGCACCCTAATGCTATAGACATTAATATAAGGACCCTAAGATATACTCTACTAGGGTCCCCTAAATAAGAATAACGTATTAAGCTAGGCCTTTACTTTAAATATGGAAGCAAGGATTATAGCTTAAGATACTACTTTATCTCTATACCCTAATACAATTTATAAATGGCTAACGTGGGTGACAGGGTTTTGACGTTTGATGGGTTTTGACGGTTTTAAGGTTTTCCCATACAAACTTTGTCCGTGTCCCTCGCTTAGAGTTTTGATGTTGGAAACTGTCAAAACCCATCAAACCGTCAAAA
>Ga0307507_10000664_pt1 | contig 74668 bp, 13 predicted proteins | sample 7_EM_MG_FD_207223 | JGI IMG/M metagenome (GOLD analysis project Ga0307507, IMG submission 207223) | Populus trichocarpa ectomycorrhiza microbial communities from riparian zone in the Pacific Northwest, United States - 7_EM | ecosystem: Host-associated > Plants > Roots > Unclassified | place... | reverse complement strand
TTTTTTTACAAAAATTTAATATTTTATAAAGATTTATTGTTATTATAACTTGTTCTATTTAGAATATTATTTTAAAAGCATAAAAGTTTATTATAGGATTGTGAAGTTAAAAAATTGGAATTTGTATGGAGAATTGCATCTTTTTCCTATTTTTTAGCTTTATAGCCTTCTAATAAATTTATATATTTTTTATATAAAAATTTAAATAGAGAGAGTTTTAGTAATAGCAAATCTCTATAAAATATTAGATTTTTAAGAAATATTTTTAATATCTGGTAGTAGGAAACATATGCTAAAAATAGTAAATTTGGTAAAAAAGTTGGTAAAACATAAGGGCTTTTAACAAAGGACTATAAGATTTAAGACTTTAAAAAAAGATTATAATAGCCATATCTTATATAGCGATAAGCCTTATAACTATTTTAAAGCTATAGAATTGATTTTATAGTTACTGTATAGTAATTTAGCGAAAAATATTACATTTGGTGTGATCTGGGCACGGACACTTATGACACCCCACTGTACGTGACTAGAGAATTTGTATATAACTTTAAGCGGTGCTTCTGTTCTTCCCCTTTCCTTTCTCTAGCTTTGGATCCTTATTTATAGACAATCCAATTATATAGGCTTGTGCGACCCTCTTGCTATACTCATGCCTTAATTAACTAAGTCGCTAACAGTCTAGGTACTAAATTATATACTATTATAATAGGAGATCCTTAAGTAGAATTATAACAATCCTATAGGTAGCTATTATGGATTTAACTATACCTATAAGGTAATTATGTAGAAGTATACTTAAAATAGTCTTACTAAAGATCTCCGCAAATACCTAGTGTAAGGGCGCGAAGAGGCTTCGGGAAAGATTTAAAGGAACAATATAAATTCTATCTAAATCTGAGGGTATATAGCTCTTGCTAGGAACAAGACGTTGCGTAAAGAAGAGAAAGGAATAATAAGAGAATCTTGCAATTAAACAGTTTAGGGGTCTTGGTTGATGCGTATACACATACGCACGCGGACGGACTTTGGTAGTATTTAATTGATCTAGTAGAACTTGGCAGAAGTTAATTAAGCTAGTAGAATTTGGCAGAATTTAGTTAAAGCTTTAAGTTCTATCTATTAAGTGTTTTACTAAGACATTCCTACTATAACTAGGCTAGTCCCATTATAGTACCTCCCCTTTAGCTAAAGGTCTAAAATAATACAATTTTATTATGTTGTATTTTATGTTGGGTGGTAGTATAGAGTTTTACCGGTTCTAATTGTTAAATGGACCAATTAGGATTTTCCATCCCTAGGATAGAAAATTGCTATTAGTTTGGTAAAGGTGGTAAGCCAAACTGATATCTTTATAGTAGGTCTTAGCAAGGCAAATCTAACTAATTAGATAACTTTAACTGCTGGTTAAAGTTCCTTAACATCTTGCGCGTTATATAACCGTGTTATAAGCGTTATAATATTCTTTAAGCTCTTTTTAATTTTAAGTTTCCTACTATTATGTTTTATATATTTGTGTTAGGTGGCAGTTATTTGCCTTTATATTATGTCCATCCAGCCAAAGTAGGCCGTAAAGAATGGTCCTTATGGAATTCTTTTACTAGGGAAGGCATATTGGTCTTAACTTACTTATAGAGCTTCTAGGTTTGTGTTTTGTATCCTTTCTACTTAACAAGAAGTTTAAATCGTTTAAATTATGTTTTTTATTACATATCGTTAATTAAGTTAATAAAGTAAAAACTGTTACCGTTATTAACAATTATAGGAGGTGGCGGCGGCACTTTGTAAGCTATAGGTTTATCTTTTAAGGGTTATAGTAAGCTTACGTAAAATATTGGATGTATTTTTATCTCAGTTGGTAGTTTAAGCTTATAAGTATATGGGCTCAATTTCTTCTTAATTTGGTATAGGCCCATAAACTTCTAATTAAGTTTCTTTAAGGGCCGTTAAGTCTTTAGGTTTTGTGTATTTAGGTAAACTATGTTACCTTCCTTAAAGTCCTATACGGGGGCTTGTCCTTTGTTTGCATGCCATTCCTATACCATTTAAGCGTACATTAATTCACTTTGTAATAGTTCCGTTAACTGCTTTATTTAATTAGCAAAGTTATGCGCGTTAATTAACTAAATCCGTTTAATTATAGGTCCTATTGTGTTGATTTTAGGTTATAGTTTAAATCTAAGTTAGGGGTCTTATCTATAGGTTGCGTAGAATAGCGTTATGCCTATTAATACGTTTATTATATTATTTGCAGTAAACTTAGCTAAAGGCAGCTATTTTTCCTAGTCATCTTGCAGGTAGGAGCAGTATATTTATAGGTATTGTTCTATAATTGTGTTTGTAATTTCGGTTTAACTATTTGTCTCCAGATAAAATGCAGTTAAGAGTTATATTTAAATGCTTAATTATTTGCATAGAGCTTGCTAGAAGTCTAAAATGAACTAGCTTTTATAGTTGGATATTATTAAATTAGGAAGTCTATATAGCTTAAAGACGTGCTTAATAAAACATTTGGCTACTAATATTACATTAATTAAGTCCATAGGAATTATATATCGCATTTTTATAAAATGGTTAATGACTACTATAACATTTATAAACCTATTACTGTTAGGCAAGTTAACTATAAAGTTGATTAAGATATCTTGCCATCTTTATATTAGAATTGGCAATAGTTAAAGTACTCCTTGCTTCTTTACATAAGAGGTCTTCCCACACACGCACATTTTGTAGGCTTAAACGTATTTTCGTATATAGTTATGCATTATAGGCTAGTAGTATGCTTATTAAATAATCTTATAAGTCTTTGCACGGCTAGGATGTCCTGCTATAGGGGAATTATATATAAATTTAAGTATCTTAAATTGTAAGGGTTTGGAATTCAAAACTGCCATCTTCTGTTAATAGTATAGTTAATTGTTATGAATTTTGCATTTAGCGAGTGTGATATTTTTATACTATTATTTTCCTGTTTAAATTGCTTTTATTATATCTGCTATCCATATATTATTCTTGTATTTATATTCTATTAGCTTATTAATTTCTATTTCCTATTTATTAATTTTTAATTCATTTCTGTTAAGTTCTGTATTTAGGAATATAGGATGTAGTTTCTTAAAGCGTTTAGGGGGTAATAAGATCTGTAATTAATTTATAATCTATTTATCTAAGGCGTTTACAGGTAAATCTTATAATTATTATATTAATATATTAGGCTTCTAATTAAGTTTGCCCGGTTAGTACATAATCTTAAAGTTAAATTGTAAGAGGTATTTGGCCTAATAAATTTGGCGCTGCGTTAACTGCTTTATAGTTATAAAGTACTATAGGTTTTTGTGGTCCGTTAACATATGTATTGGAAATAATAATCCTTTAAGTTCTGGACGCCATTGTTTAAAGTATTTAATAATTGCAAGTAGTTCCTTATTATATATCTCATAGTTTAATTTGGCAGGGGCGAGCTTTTAAAAGAGAAAGGCTACTGGATGTAGCTTACTGTCCTTATTATATTGCAATAACACTCCCCCTAGGGCATGATTAGATAAGTCTGTTTTAACAATACATTTAAGGTTAAGGTTAAAGTGGGTAAGAATTAGAGCGGTTATAAAGCGTTGTTTTAAGTTATTAAAAGCTTATTTACATCTAGCAGTCTATTTAAATTTCATATTTTTTCTTATTAGGTTTACTAATGGTTAGGCAATTTTTAAGAACTAGTTAATAAATTAGTAGTAGAAATTTGCAAATCCTAGGAATCCTTAAATATCTTATATGTTACTAGGGCTTCCCTAGTTTATAATTGCAGCGACCTTTTTAGGGTCCATTTTAATTCTGTTACGGGATATAATTAGGCCTAGGTATATGACTTTAGATGCGTAAAACTTGCATTTCTTAATATTATATTGTAAACCTGCATTTTGCAAATGTTTAAGGACTATTTGGATATATTTTAATACTTAGAAAGTAAAGACGAGTAGATTAGGATATTATTGATATACGCGGTAATAAATATATTAAGGAATTCATGGAGCGTATTATTAATATATTACTAAAACGTACCGGGACTGTTCTTTATACTGAATAGCATTACTAGGTATTTAAAGAGTCCCTATTATATATAAAAGGCTATATACTTCTTATCTCCTTCTTAGATGCGAATTTGATTAAAGGCAGCAACTATATTAAGCTTTATAAAATATTATGCCTTTGCTAGGCGGTTAAGCGTCTCTTAGATTAAGGGGATTGGATATTAGTTTTAAATTGTAATTACGTTTAGGGTTTAGTAATTAATATAAAATCTTAAGCCTCCTCCTGGCTTTTTAATAAATAATATGGGTAAGGTGAATAGAGATTAACTAGGGCGAATAAATCCTTTTTCTAGATGCTTGTTAAGGTATTATTACATTATAAGCAGTTCTTCTTATAATATACCGTATAGCGGACCGAACTTTGGTGTTATACTAGGTTTAAGTTTTATCTTAAAATTGTGTTTATTTTAATATGGAGGCAGCTGGTCTACAAATCGTTTTTTAAACTTATTAATTAGATTATAATACTCCTTGGGTATAAGAGGTTAAGGGTTAATATACTACTTTAGTTCTAGCGCCTTCTTAATGTCTTCTATTGTTATAGCGAAGATTTTATAGTCTTATTTTCTTGCTAACGAAATAAAAGGTGCGGCTTATATCATATAAATTTTAAGGGGTTTTAATGTATCATCTTTATATTCTTTACTGCAATTAGCAGTTATAGTTTTATTATATTGGTTTAAGGTTTATAGTAAGGGCAATTTGTATTATATTAAATTTGAATAGTCTTATACATATTTATAGGGCAGGTAGTATTTTAAACAATAACTTTAGCAATAGGTTGTGCGGAATTTTAGTATTTCTTTAACCCAGCTAATTAAAGGGTTGTGCTGTTTTAGCTATCTATGTCTAAGTATTATTTTATATTGCTTTAGGGGTGTTATAAATAGGGAAATATATTTAAGGTGTTCGCCTATCTGTATTTTTATAAGAGCGTAGTGCGTTAATTTGCCATGTATTAAGGGTTTGCCGTTAAAGCCTTATAGGCCTTAGGGCTTATTAAGTTTCTTTAAATTTAGGCGTTAGGTTTTTGTGTAGTTTATATTAATAAAGCCCATGCTAGTAGCTCTACTGTCTATAAGGATTTGTACCTCCTTCCATTTTCTAAGTATTTGAATTTTACTAAGTACATTAAGGGAGTTGTGTTGTATATTAGCGCTGGAAGAGCCTAGATACTTATGCTCTTCTACTTCTTGTCCTAAGGCGCGACTTGGCCCTAGGACAATTTGTTTTCTAAGTTAGCTGAGCATAAGATGCTTTATAATAACTAGGTATGATTTATAAAATAAGTATAAATTAAGAAGTGAGTACGGCTTAAAGAATAAGTGCGATTTAAGAAGTAGGTATAATTTAAAGACTGGGAGGAACTATGGCGGACTTTTTTAAAAGAGTAAGTTCGGTAATTTCTTTAGATATGTCCTTTTCTGCCATATCTAAAGCATTCTCCATTTATGGCTTGAGTCCTTTGTTTGTTGGTTCCTAAGGGTGTATAGGATTAAGTGGCGTTAAGGTCTATAGGGTTATACATAGGTTTTGGAGAAGGGTCGCGCTTTAGGGTATATATTAGTTTCGTGGAGTCTTAAACGTAAGGCGTAGTTGGCTTTAGAGAATAAGTTTGTTTGTTATATTAAAGGTCCTTATTAATTCATTAACATATTATAGTAAATTTAGGTAGGTCCTTTAGCAGTTCCCTGCCTACTAACTGTGCTTTAATTTCATCTAAAATAGCTTGTTAAAGAGCAGCAACTTTAGCGGCTTTATTCCAATCTAGTTCGCTAATAAGGCCTAAAAATTCTAAAAAGAAGCTGGTAAAGTCTTAATTCCGTTATTATAGGTTTTTAAGTTTAGTAACAGTGGTATGTTTACGGCTGGCGTTATTATATATTTGTTCTAATAAAGAGACGAAGATTTTAAAATTAATAAAGGTACTATTATGGAAGAATGGGTCTATAGTTTATGTAGTGTCTTTGCTTAATTAAGGCATCCTATAGCTAATCTTGCTAGCTTTAGTAGGGTATTAGTTGTAGTTTGTTAAGAGTTTAAGGTAGAGCTTAGTTATAAAGGGACGCAGGTTATTTTAATTTCTATTAAATATTAAAGGGTTAGAAAGCTTTTCTAATTTTGCAGTAGGTACTAGGTTTGTTATAGGTACGGGTTAAGCTACCGTTACTAGTTTGGGGTTCGCATTTAACGGGCTAGGTTTATATATAGTTATCTTAATTTTGTTTATAGGTGTTACTGTTAGGGTCTCTATTATAAGTATATTAACGTTACGGAGTTCTTTACGGAGTGTTTCTATTAATTGCTAATGCTAGGCTTTTAGTGCAGCCCGCTACTAAGCTAAAGCATCTATAAAGGCTTCTTATATTGTAGTTAACTGTTCCCTAACTAGGGTTATAATGCTTGTAGTTAACGCATGGGATTTAAGGTCGTTTGCCATTTTAATAATAGTTATTTTAGACGTAACGTAATATAAGGGCGCGAAGAGGCTTTAGGAAAGATTTGAAGGAATAATATAAATTCTATCTAAATCTAAGGGTATATAGCTTTTGCTAGGAACAAGACGTTGCGTAAAGAAGAGAAAGGAATAACGAGAGAATTTTGCAATTAAACAGTTTAGGGGTCTTGGTTGATGCGTGCGCACATACGCACGCGGACGGACTTTGGTAGTATTTGATTGATCTGGTAGAACTTGGCAGAAGTTAATTAAGCTGGTAGAATTCGGCAGAATTCGGTCAAAGCTTTAAGTTCTATCTGTCGAGTGTTTTACTGAGACATTCCTACTGTAACTAGGCTAGTCCCGTTATACCTAGATAACTATAATACCTACTAATACTATAAATTGCGCCACTATAAACCCTATAGTAAGCTGCAGCCTCTTTAAGTCCCTACCTAAGCCTAGTAATATTATTTACTTAACTTTATTATAGATCTCCCTAAGTCTAAGACTCCTAATAGCGTAGAGTATAACTCTATCCTTATCCTTATAGACCATTTTATAAAGCTAGTACGCTACTATCTAGTATATAAGATAATTAATGCTACGCAACTCGCAGAACTCTTATTTAGAGTATAAATATAAATAGGGCCCCTAAATAATATTATCTCTAATAGGGGTAGCGTATTTATAAGTAAGTACTAGAGTACTATATACTATTACCTTCGCGTTTAGCGTAAGCTTAATACCGCATTTTACCTATAGATAGATAGTTAGACGGAACGCTAAAACTAGGAGCTTAAGGTATACCTACGTATATTTATAAACTAGAAATAGTTTAATTAGGCCTCCCTACTTAATAAAGCAGCCTTTGCCTATAACTTTAAGGTCTATGCTATAACAAAGTATTCCCCTATTAAGCTCGCCTATAGCTAGGTGCTAAATATCCTAGATAGAGTCCTAGATGGCGTTTAAGACGCCTAGTAAGATAGGGAGGGGTCTAAGTTAACAAATATTAAACTTATAGAGACGTATTTATAACGCCTACGCCTTACATAGAAGGTAGCGGCGGCGTTAATAATATACGCCTAACAGCTTTAGGTAAAATACTATAATTATTACCATCTGGTTAAGTATTTCGCCGTTAGTAAACAAGTCCTACTCTCTTCTAAGAATATCCGCATAAAACGCCCCTATAAGAAACTTAATAGTAAGTTTATAGGACCGTTTTAGATCCTAAAACGCGTAGGGCAGGAAGTATATAAGCTAAAGCTCTTACCTACTATAGTACGGCTCTACCTAGTCTTTTATATCTCCTTACTAGAGCCTTATAGGTTACGTCCTAGGTTTTAACCCCTAGCAGTAAAAGAGCTTAAGGAAGGCAGCTAGGAGGTAGAAGTAATTATTGCCTATTAGGATTATGCTAGATAACTATAGTACCTTATTAAATAGCTAAGATAGCTAAATAAGTATAATAAATAGAAATACAAGACAGAACTTAAAAATTGTTAATAACTGCTAGATAAGTACCATAAGTAGAATACCCTAGCCTTATAGCTAAAGCGTAGATAAAAAGTAAGCGCTACTATTAAGATATAACCTATACTAAAGCAGAGTAGAGGATGTCTTAAGGGATTAAAGAATAAGTAATGCTTATAATAAAAACTACAGTATATATATAGGGTAAAGTGTGATTTATTAATATCCTATATAAGCCACACTCTAACATAACCTAGCTATGCTAGTGACTTATAGGCGACTTATAGGCAAAGCTATAGCGTACGCTAATAAAGCTTAATTTAGAAAGTACCCTTTCTAGACCTAGTCCGTTACTCTATACCAGCTTAGTAGATTATTATATTAGAGAATAGGTCTACTTCACTAGGGTTTAAGACCTACTAGTAACCCGCTAGCAGTAACCTATATTAATAACTTATACACTATTCCATGTATATACTATATAGATAATATATAAGGCTAAAGCATAGGTTAGCGGCGGATTTAATAGGTATATAACCTTACTATCTATAAATCTAACTATATATAAGTAACTTATAACCTACCTACAAAGTATATACAGCGCTATGCTAATATAGCGTAAGGCTAAAGTATAGGGTCAGTGGTAGATTTAATAGGTATACTGCCTTACCATCTATAAGTCTAGCTATATATAAATAACCTATAACCTACCCGTAAGGTACTAGTAATCTACCTATATAAGCAATCTTTTGGAATATTTTTAATAGTCTACTAAATTTAGGTAAGCCCTAAATAGACTAATTAGGATTTTCTATCCTAGGGATAGAAAATTGCTACTAGCTTAGTTAAATATAGGGAGTCTTAGCAAGGCAAATCTAACTAATTAAATAACTTTAACTAGCAGTTAAAGTTCCTTAATATCCTCGCGCCGCATATATATACTACCTGTCTCTCTATACGTAAAATTAAAACACTTTTTTTCCTTCAATTTTTTTTTCCTTATTAAGGTTTTTATAGGGTTTTATTAAGGCTTAAGTATATAAAGGATTAGGGACAATCCTTTTTAAAGGGGGGGGGGCATTATTAGGTAAAACCTAAGTAGATAGTTATATAGCTGTAAGGTATAGGCAACCCTAGGGCAACCTAGGGGTAACTTGTCTGTAAGGCATATGCGCTATACATAACTAGGGAAAACCCTTCCTTACCTTGTATATAGACTCCTCCTTTTCCCTTAAGGATTTTTCTATCTATATAATATACCCTATTATTCCATTATTAAGCTCCCTATCTATATCCTTACCTTATAGTTTATATAGGCTACTTTCTAGGCCTCTTTTAAGCGTTTAGCGTAATACTATACTTCCTTATAAGGTAGTTTTTCGCGTATAGTTTATAGCCCTTCTGGTTTTTCCTAGTTAAAGCTTATATAGGGTAAATACTATATTTCTAGCTAGATAGGTATAAATCCTATAAAGTTATAAGGTAAGGTAGCCTAGGCGTAGTCTATTAAAGGTAGTAGTTTAGCCTAATTATTCTAAAAGTAATTAATAAAGGGTTAGAGTCTCTAGTCTAAATACTAGTTTATAATCTTTATCTGGCTGTCTATCTAGGGATAGTATACTATAAAAAGCTTTAGCTTAATGCCTAGGATTTAGGTAAACTTATTTTAGAAAGCTAATATAAACTATAGCCTATAATTAGATATAATAGTATCTAGTAGTCCGTAAATTTGGTAGATATAGTAAATATATAGTTAGGCCGCCTCTTTTATATTAATTTTTTTTATAATAAGGGATTAAAAATGGGCGCTTACTAAAGTAGTTAACTATAACTATAGCCATATTATATCCGTTACGGTCTATAGGTAGCTTATAGAAATCTATAGAGATATACTGCTAGGGTACTCTAGTATTAAGAGTGGTTTTAACAGTCCTAGGGTCTTATTTTATAGAATTATAGACCTATAGCAGTTATTATAGTTTTATATATAGCAATTAATATCTATAAATATTCTAGGCCAGTAGTAACGGTTACCAATAATTTTATAGGTTTTATTTTTTCTAGGATAAGCTGTAGAGACCTGGGTATACGCTTCCGTAATAAGCTAAGTCTATAAGTTCTATTCCTCTACTACCACTAGCCGTTCGCAGTACTTAAGAAGTCTATTTTTAAGGGACTATAGGCTTATAGCGTTCTTTATCTTTTTATAGTACTCCTATAGAGAAGGGGCTATATAGTTTACCTATAGTAATTTATTAATAAGGTTAAGTTCTATAGAGTTAATAGGATATATCTTAGCGTCTAAAGAGTCTATATTTAGCTCTACCTATATTTAGGGGTTAAGGTGCTCTGGTTATAATAACGTCTAGGTCTATAATAAGATCTTTATAGCTATTTAGTTATCTAGGTCCTATCTATACCTTATAAGGGCGTCCGTATAATTTATAGCGCTTAGCCAGTATATAATTAGGAAGTTAAACTAAAATAGAATATATGCCTAATATACCTACCGGGCTATAAGGGCCTTTATTGTTATAAAATATTCTAAGTCCTTATAATTAGAGACTACCTAAATAGGCTTAGGGGTCCCTTTTAGCAATATACGCCAATGCTAAAAACTAGAGATAATAGCTAGCATTTCTTTATTATAGATATAGTAGTTTAGCTTAGTATCTACTATAGTCTTTAAATAGTAAGCAATAAGGTACTATTCTCTGTCTGTCTACTTTTAGGAGTAAATGCTAGCTATAAAACTATCTAAGGCATTAGTCTTTAGCATTAAGGGCCGTTCTAGGTTAAAGTGGGCAAGTAAAAAAGCAGAGACCAGTTATTTCTTAAGCTTATTAAAGGCCTACCTATATACAGTATTAAAGTAAAAGGGCCAGTTTTTATAGGTAAGTAGGCTTAAGGGCTAGGTAATTCTACTATAGTTCTTAATAAAGTGTTAGTAGAAGTTATAGAACCCTAGAAATAACTATACCCCCTTTATAGTTCTTAAGAGTACCTATTAATTAATTATAGCTATCTTTTCTAGGTCTACCTTAATTCTATTTATACTAATAATAAACCCTAAGTACTTTATATACTTAACACTAAATTCCAATTTCCTAATATTGGCCTAGAGGCTAGCCTTATAAAGCCGTTATAGAACTTTATAGACATACTCCTTATATTTTAACTTATTCTTAAAGTAGATTATAATATTATCTAGGTAGGCCGTATAAAAGTTATTAAGGTAGTTAAAGTGTTGGAATTACAAGGTCATAAGGTCACAGCGGAGGTGTCTTGAGGGTCTATTTAATAATAGAGATAACACAGACGATAAATATTAATTGATTCGTGATGCAGTAGATACGGTTGATGTCTATATAGATTGCCTGCAGACTTTGACCTCACAACGTGTCCAGAGCTTAGTCAGCATTCCTCGCTTAATTCTGACACTCCCCTATGCTGGCGACGCTCTCCTCGTCTGTCCTAAATAGGCAATTATAAAGCTATTCCCAAATACCTTACAAGCGCCATTCGGCCTACGTACAGAGGGAAAACCTAGTAGGCGAAAAACCTCTGTCACTTGCTCCGTCAGTTACCGATTCCTAGCGTTACACAGTGCTTTGTAAATTGGTCGATTGGTAGCTGCTTCGTAAGCATATCTCCAGGTTGATCTTTACCTGGTATGTATACCACTTTAAGTTGACCTCGCTGAACTATGTCGTTTCATACGAATAGGTATCAAGTCTTGATATGCTTGGCTTTCTAGTGGTGTTTCGTGTCGTACGAAAGGTCAACCATGCCCTTATTATCACAGTAGAGCGTAGGGATAAATAGGTTGTCGTTATCTCTTTCTCCTAGATCTCTCGTTAGCTTCTCAAGCCATACTACTAACTTTGCTCCTTCTAATACTGCTATAATCTCTGCTTCTATTGAGCTCAATGCCGTTAACTTCTGCCTTTGAGCTATCTAGATCACTGCTCCCCTATAGCGTATAACTGCTATGCCTTGGAATAATATCCGATCGTATTCTGTTCCCCACATAGCGTCGGTAAAGATATTGTAACCAGTAGGTAACGTAAGCTTGCATAAGGGTAGGTAAATCTCTTGATTTAAGTAGGTAATTCCAGTTTCGAGGGTGCCGTTTAGATATCATAGTAGCTGCTTACTTAAGCGGTAATACGATTCTCCTAGTGCTGCTATAAACCTAGCTAGCTGACCGATAGTATAGCTGGTATTAGGACGTGTGCAGTTTAAGAGGTAGATTATAGAGCTAATAATCTGCCGGTACACTATCGCATTATTATACTTAAGGGGACTTTTAATATCCGCTTTTAGAACAGTGCCAGCTAGTATTAGTAGCTTAGCCAGATTACAGCTGTCCATTTTCAGCCATTTAAGTAGCTTTTTAGTGTACATCATCTAATATAGCTTAAGGGTTCGGTTTGTATGGTCTTAATTAATTTAGAAGCCTATAAATACTTCTATAGAACCTAGGTCTTTGCATCTCCATTCTCTTAGGATTCTTGTCTTCGTAATATTAAGGTATCAGCGCTTTCCTACAATTAGCATATTGTTAATAAATAGCAAGATATATACTTCATTTCCTATAAAGAGATTAGGGTTAGCATTAGCTGCTTTTAAACCTATGCTCTTAAAGAACTTCTTAGCCATCTAAAACCATTCTCTTGGTGCCTGCTTTAGGCCGTAAAGTAACTTATTCAGCTTTAAGTAGACGTCTTTTACGCCCTTAAGCTCAGGTTTGAAGTCTCTTAATAGGTTAGAAATCTGCATATAAATCTATTCTTACAACAGCGGGTTCAAGAATGCAGTTTTAATATCAATATGGTTAAGCTTAAGGTCCTTAGCTGCCACCTTTGCCATTAGGAACCTGAAGGTGTCGTATTATATAACAGACGCAAATGTCTTAAAATAATTGATGTTGGGGGTCTGCTTGTCTCCCTAAATGCATAGTTTTGCCTTCTTACGAATTACTTCTCCCTTGGCATTATACTTGTGCTTTAGAACTAGCTTGCTTAGGAGTAATAACATTCCTTCTAGTACTGTCCCCCTTATAATAGTATAGGTGTGTATCCTCTTAAGTAAGAGAAATTCTTTAAAGATAGCTTTTATCCAGCTAGGAGCGTCCTCCCTTAAGGCCTAATCTAGCTTAATAGCGTCAAATGGTGCTGTAGGTGCTCCTAAGGAGGTAGTGTTCTCAGCTTCTAGGTAAATAGCTTTTATAGCTATTACTAACTAAACCACCATATTGTTAAAAACCCTTATATTTAGTAACCTTCTAGACCTTATTCTCTGCGCATAAGGAATATGTATTAATGTACTTCGTACAGGCATCCCACCCTTAGCATTACCTTAATTTAAGCGTCCCACTTAATCTTAACCTAAGCTTCCCACTTAATTAGAGCGGCCTACTTAGTCTTAACCTAGGCTTCCCACTTATTTAGAGCGGCCCACTTAGTCACTATCTAGCCTACTTATAGTTCTCGCAACTAGAGTCTCTGTCGGCGCGTTTAAGGTAGTAGGGGAAGGTGTAGGCCGGTTTATAGCTTGGCTTATAGCGTGATTTAAGCGTCCCGCTTAATCTTAACCTGGGCTTCCCACTTGATCTAAGCGGCCCACTTAGTTACTATATCTTATAGCTTATACCTAAGGTGCTCTATAAGGGAACCTATACTCGTTTACTTTAGCATCTCCAAATAGCTTAATTGCTTGGGTATACAGGTTTATCATCTTAAATTAACTACTCCCTTTTAACCCCATAAAAACATAGTTAGGTTTTATTCTTAAATTATACTTCCTAGGGTATTTCTCGAGCGTATTAATTAGATTGGCGTGACACCTAAAGACAACTAGATTCTTTAAGTTAGGAACTTATTAGGTGTATGCCTTATAGGGTATAATAGCACTACTATACTCGTCATCAAATAGAAGTGCTAAGGTGGGTACTTAATTCTTAATCTAGATAGCATGCTCAACTGCGTAGCACTAAAGTTCAACTGGTATATTTCCTTAAAATAAAAGTGACCTTATTTTGTAGTCAACTATATAGATTACGCGCTTAATTGCGCCATTATATAAGTGCTTGTATGGCGGACAAGGTTTAAAGTTAATACCCTAGGGTATTAGTTTGTCTTAAAATCTGCGGCCGAACTCCCCCTTTCTATTATCCGCTTAAATCCATACAGCTTTATTGCCAGTGAACCTCTCTGCCCTTGTAATAATCTCTTTAATATACGGCAGTACCTCTTTAGTTTAGAGGGTTTTAAGAGGAATAACCTAAGTATAGCATATGGCGTCGTCTAGGGCTAGGAGGTAGTAGTTATAACCTCTAATTAATATACCGATTCGTCCTATAGTATTAAGGTGTAGCCCTTAACTAGGTATCTTCTTACGCTTAGTTATCTTCTTACTTAGTATTTCTCGCATCTTTCTAGCTAGACAAGCTTTGTATATACTCTTACTAACTAGTACTACTCTTTTCTTAAGCTTTATACCTAGTGAGGAGTGCTATAGCTTAAATAGGTCGCTGTAATTTGTATATCCAGTTTAGTAGTGCTATAGCTTAGCATCTATTTCACTAACGTTTAGTTATAAATTGTATACTTCTACTATCGCATTAAATGCTTCCTAATGCTCTTATAGCACGTAGAGGTTGTTCCTTATAGTGGCCTTAAACGTTATACCTAATTTATGCTTGCCAGTAGCTTGATCGTCTGGGTTAAATATAATTAAGTAGCCTTTCTAAGTAAGAGTCCTTACTAAGATCAGCTTAATTAACTTAAATAAAGGTATAAGCCAGACGTCTTTTAGCTTTAGGGTACCAATTTAAACTTAATTATAGCCTATAGCAGGGACAACGGTCCCATTTGCAGTACGGACCTATTATGGCGTATTCTATCTCTTTAAGTGTGTTAGGTCTAATTAGTTACTAATAAAGTGCTTAGTTGTTATAAGCATAGCACGTTTAGGGTTAGGGTTAAGGTAGATTAAATCGCTGTTAAATTCTTCCTTAGCTATTGCTACATTTCCTACTTCCTCTACCTTAGGAGCACCTTAATCTATCTTCCTAGCGTTATCAAATCGGAATTACTTAAGTAGGGGATAGTCTTTCTAGTAGTGACCTTTCTAATAGTATACTCTGCACTCGTCTCTTTCTGGTTATCTTAGCTCTTTACTTACTTAAGATAATAAGCTATGGCGATAACGCAATAAGGAATAATTAAATCTACTAGCACGGCCTCTACCCCTTGTTCGACCTTAACCTCGGTTTCCCCTTCTCCCCCTAGGTTCGTCTTTCCTTTTATATACAAGTGCTGCATTTTATACTTATGTAGGGAGAGCAGTCTCTTGCTCCTAAAGAAGGGTAATACAGCTCTCAAGGTCTTATTTGTCTTGTAGACACCAGGTCTTTATATTCTACCATATAACATCACTTAGGAGGGCCAAGAGAAGCTACTCTTTAATATTATTATTAGTAAGTGCTCAAGGCGTTAAGGCTAGATTAATCTTAAATTAATTAAGTATTTAGAGGAACTTAACAATTCGCATCTTTATAGGGTTAAATATAGTGCTATAGAACTCTCTGTGGAGTCTAGAGATGTAGACCTCGTTATTAGCCTTATTAAACTTCTTTATTTCTTCCCACATTCCTTAAATATCGTACGCCTTTATTATCGCACGCATCTCTTCCTAACGGTCGTCTCCTATTAAATTATAGATAATCTTGTTTGCTTCCCCTTATCTTCTTCTTCCATCAGCTAAATTGACTTAATTTAGGTCCTCTGCACTAGTAACAAAATCCCAGCCCTCTAATATGATTAGGGCTGCCTCGCAGGTGCGCTCCCAGTCTGCAAAGTTGTCTCCATTGAAAATAACGATTTTGCCTACCTTGTGATCGTACGTAGGTGTCGTTGAGGTTAAGGTAGAGGAGGTCATTTTCAGGGTCAATTTTCGAGTTAGGAGAGGTGTCGCTACCCAGGCTTATAACCTGTTGGAATTACAAGGTCATAAGATCACAGCGGAGCAGTCTTAAGGGTCTAATTGATGATAGAGATGACGCAGACGATGAATATTAATTGATTCGTAATGCAGTAGATGCGGTTAATGTCTATATAAATTGCCTGCAGACTTTGACCTCACAACGTGTCCAGAGCTTAGTCAGCATTCCTCGCTTAATTCTGACATAAAGAGTATATAATTTATATATCGCTAATACGTAGCCAGTCCATTAGTTAGTCTAAAAGGAAGTACTTTATATTTATATATTCTGTAATAGATCTAAAATATAGTAAAATCTTTTAATTTAGGATTGTTATAGATTCCGGCCTAGCGGCCCTTTATAGCGAGCCTTGGCACCCTATAGTATATAGATCGCTCATACCTACGCACCTCTTGCACCTCTATATAATATCCTGTTATGTACCTAGTTAATGCTACGACGTTTACAGAGCCTCCTGACCTCATTCCGTGACAAGGATCCATCCTAATTTAGTAAAAGGCCTAATGGATATTAAGCTTAGTAAAGATCTTAACTCTGCTTATTTAGGTTAAAGTCTTATTAAGTAAGGGTAGTGGGTAGCGGTCCTTACGGGTTATATTATTAAGTTTATAGTAGTTTATATAGAAACAAAGTGTTACGGAGTAAGCATAAGTGGTAATAATATATAGCAAAGTAGATATTAGTAAGCTATGTATATAAACTGCGTAATAAAGTTAAGACGTTATATAAGGAGAGAAGGTAAGGAAACGGGAAGAAAGAGTATATATTATTAGTTTGGTTACTTAGTTAATATATATATAGAGCAGAATAGGATTTAGGTAGTAGTGTAAGAGGACTTTGTAGATAGGGGGCTATAAGGACACGATTGTGGAATAGGATAGATTGGTAAGAGAGACAAATCCTTGAGGAGGTAAGGCCTCTGGGATTATAGAGACTATATACTACGGGCATGTGCCTCTAGCACGTGACTGGCGACCATTTAAGGGGCGTCCGGAGGTTATCCTAAAGGCAACCCAAGGTATCCGCAATAATATCCCTTATATTGCCCCCCCCCTTCTTGCGGTTAGCCCCTGATTACCATTACCTTACAGTAGGGAGATTATAAGGGCTCGTCCCAGAAGGGGTTTAGAGAGATATTAGGGAGATATTAGTATACCGCTGTATATTATCTATTTATCTAACCCCTGCTTTAAACTTCTGAAAACCTTAATAAGGAAAAAATATAACTAGAGAAAAGATATAAGGATTACTAGAAGACCCCTTAAAAGCCTACTGGAAACGTGCCGGTGACTACCTAGGCTAACTTAAGGATTTTTATATAACTTTACTTCTAAGCCTTTATGCCAGTCTGCAATTAATTATAAGTATTATAGGCAATTTGGTGTTCCTAATATGGTTCCATAGGACCTTTTAGTATAGGATTTAATATATAGAGCCTTGGCTTGCCATTATCTTTAACCTTTAAAATATTAATCTATAATCCTTTCTTATTGGTTCTGTGCTATATATTTAGCGTAGCTTTACTACCTAGCAAATAGAAGGGATACTTCATAATAGCGCCTCTAGCTATTATACGGTTTATTAAGAACATCTATAACATTATTCTTTAATACCATAGTATCGTTTAGGTATAATTTTACCTATATACGTCTGTAATTAACATTTTAATTGCCTTCCCTAGCCACGTAATTAGTTTTTGTAAGGAAGTAATAACTAAATGGCTTATATATATGTTTTCTTCCTTCTAAATTGCGCTATTATAACAGAGTTATATTAGTAAGGTTGTAGCTATTTACTAAAAGGGTATTGGAAGGTAAAGTATAGAGACACCTTGCTTATTAAGCTGCTCCTTTTCTTTAATACCTTACTTCCTATTATCGCCCTTCGTCCAAATTTAGACATATCTTTAATATATTATTAAGATTTTCTTTTTTTCTATTATTAATTTAATATACCTCTTTGTTCTCCTGCTAACTGCTCTTCTAATCCAATTCTATAGTATATTCTAGCCCTACCACTATATATAGAACCCCAACCTCTGCTGACCTGTAACTGGTGCTAGTCCTACCTAAATAACTTTATATATACGTTCTTAAAAGACTAGAAGTCTAATAAGAAGATTCTGGATGCTTATAATAAGACCTACTATATAAGGTCCAATACCTTTAGTCCTTATAATTAATGCATGCGTACTAAGAGCGGTAGTTATATTAAGGTAAGCTTTCCTATCCTTAATAGGTTTCTATTACTAACTTTAGGCTTTAATATAGCCTAGGCCTAAGTGGCGACGATCCTTTAATATCCTTAACTACTATATCGCCTAGGCTCTCTCTTATTCTAGCACTAATACTAAACATCTAGGTTAAATTTAAGACTATGCCATAGCTATCTATACCACCTATAATTCCTAGCAAGCTAGCTAGTAACACCTAATAAGGGAGTAAGGTTGGTATACTAAGGATAGGGTAAAGGATAGGGGTAATAAAAAGAAGGTTGCTGTTTACTACAAGAAAGAGTTTATATATACGCGTTAAGTTTTAAAAGAGTATAATATAATGCGGTATTAGGTAGGTTACCCTTTAGGTACCTAGCGAATAGGTGACTAACAATTACCGTAGCAAGGTCTTAGTAGTTCTGGTCTTTACCAGCCAGCTAACATCTCTATTTATTCTGGGCTTAAGCATATCTTTATTAACTACAAGCTTACGCCTTAAGAACTTTATTAGTACTAGTTTAGGCCTAATATTAGTATTAAGCGTTTAAGGATCTCTGCTCTATCTACACCTTATTAGCCTGCCCCCGTTTTTATACCTATCTATACTCCTACTAAGGGATCTAGATCTAGATCTCATTCCTATTAGCTATTACTTAGTAGGCTAATAGATACTAATCCTACACCTAGGGATAAGGCATAGTGGCTTTTAATTTAGGTATTTAGGATTAATTTTTGTACATAGTAGCAATTAGGAAGGCCTTGTAAAGCATTTAGGAAGGCATAGGAACACTATTCCTAATATAGACTAATAAATAGAAATGCAATTCTAGCAAAATACCCTATTAATTCTATGCTATATATGTAAAAAGGCTAAGGACCTGTCTTGCCTTAAGCCGTAGCCCTAATTAATTCTTATAGTTTCCGGAGCTTAACCGTTTTATATCTAATTTAACCTATTTACTCTTTAGGGCCTCTCTTAGCCTACCGCGAGCTTTCTTTATAGGTTGCAATGACACCGTAGTATTAGAGCACTTTCTGTAATTTGTAGATTGTGGACCTTGGTCCTAATATTCTTTTAGAATATCTTTACAATAATTAAGGTGATCCTCTAGTTCCTATATAGAGTCCTTAGCGGGCCAGCCTAGCTATTTGACTTTATATTAAAGCTTGTTCTTAATAGACTTATAGCGTAGTATAGCTTTAACCTCATACCGCTCGCCCACTACTTTAGGGTATTTAATTGGGCTTAGACAGAAGTTCTTTTCTAGTAATAGTCTGTGCCATAGCTCTAGTAGATTTACGTAAAATACTAGATGCATATAGGCTATAGATGGGGGTAGCTAAAGATAGTAGGCTAGCTTACTAATTCGTTCCTTAATTTGAAAGGGACCTAGGTATCTTATATTAAGCTTCTTTAATAGTCGACGGGTCTTAATATTTATTAAACATAATAGAACCTTATCGCCTACGCCAAAATGCTTGTCCTAGTATTTACGGTTATACCAAAGTCTCTACTGCTCTTGTGCATCTTATAGGCTCTACTTTACATGCTTCCATTACTCCTCCCATTCCTTAAGGTATCCTTGTACTCTCTAGTAGATGTCCTTAAACTTCCCAGTAGGATCCTATAATTAATTATACGGCCTTAGCCAGTAATTATTAGGTATACTATTAAATCCTAATAGTCGGACGCTATAGGCAATCTGGATTGGTGCAAACTAATATAATATATATTATTTTGAGTTATAAGCGTACTCCGTATATAGAAGTAGCTCGTACTAATTGTCTTACTAGTAGTTCAAATACATTTATAGATATAACTCTAGTTTCTAGTTTTAGCGTTCTGTTTGCCTATCTGTCTATAGATAGAAAGCCGTACTATAATAGTGGTCTATTTTTAAATAAAAGCATAGATCTAACTAGTACTGGCTTATAAAGACACTGCCCCTATTAGTAATAATAGAGTATAATTAATCTACTTTAAGAAAGCATTTCTCCTTAATTAGATTTGTAAGCACTTATATATTAATTATTTTGTTAACAGGAAGGTATTAAACGTACTTTAAAAACCTATTAATAAGTACTAGGACTAAATTGTATATTTATCCTTGCCTATCTTTTAAAGGTAGGAGATCTGTAATAAAGTCTATAATATAATGTTACTATAGCTTACTGGTGGGGGGAACTGATTTAAGTAAACCCCATAGCTTATGCCTTTAGATTTTGTATACTTAACACTTCTTATAGTAGCTGATATACTCCTTTACTTCCTGCTTAAGCTTTAGCTAGTAGTATTTGCGTTAAAGTAATTCCACTATTTTAATTTAACTATAGTGGCCGCCTAGAGGATTATTATAATTCCTTATAAGGATCTTCTATTATAGATTTGCTTCTTATAGCACCCAAACCTTACCATTTCTATATAGTAGGCCCATTGGGTCCAGTTCCTAATTTTAGCACCTTTTAGCTTCCTTTCCGTTACATTTCTAGTCTACTTCTATATTAAAGATGGCATAGGAGGCGTCCCTCCGTTGCACCTTATAGATAAGATCTATTAACCTTTTAGATAGTTCCTAGGTGAAAGCTGTTTTGCCTTATACTACTCCAAGTATAAGACTAGATGGTACTATAGATCTTGCAACTTCTTAGTGCGTATATGTTAGGAAGGCTGCTATAAGGTTAAAGTCCTTTAGTTATTATAGGGCTCTGGGTTCCAATTGCTTTATAGCTTTGCTTTTAGTTTAAGGGAATAGCTTAGTAATTAAGGGTGGTATATTACTAGGTTCCGAACTTGTGTTAGGGATGTCCTGTCTAGGTATTTTTAGACCCTTATTAGTAATAGACCGGGTACTAGCCGGAACGTTAGTAGAGACTAATAGGGTTTACACCACCTAAGACTTAGTATATAGAGCTGTGGGTACTTAAGCATCCTATACCTAGAGCTTATTCTATAATATAAGGAGTAAGATATCTATTATCTATTTTCCTTCTCCTGTTTTAAAGCCTTTGGCATAGTCTAGCCATTATAACAATCCGTTAGTAGGGTTATTTTCCCCTAGCTTATATTTAATCTTAAAGTTAAATTATATAAGCTCCTCTACCTATTTGGCTTGTTAAGGTATAAGCTCCTTTATAGTTATAAAGTAGCATAGATTATAATAATCTGAGAGTACATAAGTAATATAGCTTATGTGCTTAAGGTAGTGTCGCTACTATTTAAAGTAGTTAACTATGGCAAGCAGTTCCTTGTCATGGGTATAATACCTAACTTTAGGTCCCTAGAATTTTCTACTGTAGAATACTACTAATCTTTAGTAGAGCTGGGTAGTGTCTAGATGCCTATTAGGTTACAGTAGGATAATAGTAAGGGCAAAAATTAATATATTAGTGACTATTATTAGTGGCTAATCTAGGTTAAAATGCCGTAATAGTGGAGCTTCTATAAACTTTGCATGTAGTTCCTAAAAGGCTTCCTAGACCTTTCCGGGCTATATCCATAGTTTATACCATTTAGTTGGTCCCTTTTTAGTTTTCTTCCTTCCCGCCTTTAAGCTTTTTGCTTCTTAGGCTGGGTTTTAAAAAGCTTTAGCAACGTAGTTAAATAGGTGTTAGGTAATATTTAAGTAGTTATAGATAAAGCGCCTATAGAATTGGCAAAGCCTAGGAATACTTAAACATCCTAGTAGCTCTCTAGCTCTGGCCACTCTTAAATTGTCTACACTTATACTAGGTCCATAACTACACCTATAGGCATTATAATATAACCTAGGAACTTAACCTACTTGGTGTTAAAGATATACTTTAACGCCTTAATATAGAGGCCCTAATTATCTAAGCGTTCTAGCACTTTATGGATGTGTTACTTATGCTAATCCTTATCTTCTAAATAGATTAGAATGTTATTTAGGTAGATAATATATATATAGTTAACTAGTCCCCCTAAGGCTCTATAAATATACAATTAAAATATTATAGGCGTATTAGCCAGCCTAAAAGGCATTACTATATACTTAAAGTGGCTATATTAGGTTTTAAAAGCGGTCTTCTACTTATCCCCTTCTTTAATATAGAGCCTATAATAGGCGTCTTATAGGTCCAGCTTTATAAAGATCTTCGCCCTAGATAGTTAATCTAGCATTTTACTAACTAGTAGTAGTAGGTAACGGTTCTTAATTATGATCTTATTAAGACCATAATAGTCTATATATAGCCTTATAGTCCTATCTGGTTTTAGGATAAAGAGGATCGGCGCGCCTACTAGTGACTTACTAAGCTATATCCATCCCTTTTCTAGTAAGCCGTTAAGGTACTCCTATAGGATCTTAAGCTCTTTATAAGAGAGGTTGTAAATAGGAAAGTTTGGTAGTTGTTTACCTTCTTCTAGATTAATTATATAATTATATTTTGAGTTCCGCTAAAGGACTTTTGCTTACCTGCCTAAAAATACCCTTAGTAAGTCCCTTAGGCCTACTAGGATATTTAACAAATTAGGGTTACGTTTGTCCTCTGTGTTATTATTAAGTAGGTCCTAAAGGTCCCTTAGGACGCTTATAGGCAGCATTATGTGCTATAGTAGCTGTTTATATATGGTTGCTACTATATATTAGACAGTTTTATACAGTAGCTAGTAGAGGGTAGGGAACTCTTTAACACAGTATTTAAGGTGTTATAGTATACTCTCTGTATATTGCTTAAGCCAGAGTAACCTATAGCAGTAGAAGTATCTTATAGGATCTTTAAGATCGCTGCCTTCCTGTAGTATCTCTGTAACCTATCTAGTAGTTCCCTGTAGGGTATCCATTACGGAAGGGTTATCGCCTATACTAGGCTCTATACCCATCTTGCCATAAAATAGGGGTTGGATTTAATACTCCTTTAGGTATAGGGCGTATACTATTTCTCTTAGAGCTATATCTTCTAGGATTTCTTTTAAGCTTATTAGTAAAATACGCCCTTCTAATTCTTCATTGTTCCACTATTTAAAGGCTCTTGTTTTAAAGCGTATCTTAAGATCTACTTTTATAAGCTAAGGATATCTAAGAATAAGGTTATAGCCTACAAAGTTAGCCGCCCAGAAGGGTTGCGGGCTAACCACCTTGGTACGGTTATATATGTTGGCCACTAACAATATAAGCTTATAGGCACTATGTAGTTTAATCCAATGCTTATTTAGGAACCCTATAATAGGTTTCCGCCACTTTAGCAACAGGATAAGCTTATGCTCTTTTACCAAATTATATTATATAAGATTAATTTCGGCGTCGCTATTATACAGTGCTTAAAACTAACGTATCTTACCCGTAGGGAGTACTATTTCTAGCTTAATAGTAATATAGAGAGTCTCTCCTTCTATATCTTGCCCTAGTTGCAGCTAGGAGAGGTCCGTAACTAGGGCTTTTCTTTTTTTGGATTATTAGTGCGGTTGTCACCCTGCTTATTTTTCTAATTGGGTTTACCTCTAGAGAAGTTTTTTCTTAACTTTTTAGAGTGTTCCTATGAGGGTGCCAGATGGGTATTGGGTTGGCCCTAGAAGTCTTTCCTATTACTTAAGGTCCCTAACTTTAACCCTTCTAGATTTCTCTTTAAGAATGGCTTCTTTAAAGTTTAGGTCTGCCCTATATTGCTACTAAAGTACCCGTGTTTCTAGTTACCCCCTAGCTTCTTACTAGAAGAGGTCTGGTTTTTTACCGCATTTTTAGCGTTTAAAACCGCTTGTTTAAAATCTGTATATATAGTAATCCGTAATAAGGCTCTTATGCGCTTTATTTTATTATAAATTGCTAGCTTAATTCTAGCCCAGATAAATCCAATTTTCTCCTTTTTATAGATGCTACCGTCCTTATTTTTAAAGGGCTCTAGATCTATTAGTTAAGCACGAGTTTCTATAAAGTTTATAAACTGGCGGAAATTGTGGCGGTTAAGCTATATCCTATTCCAGAATAGTTCTGTGTAATTATATTGTATAATATATGGATCTTAAGTCCACTTCTTTAGGAAGGTTTGCAGCTACGGCTATATAGTAATTTGCTCTTTATTAAGCTAATTTAGTGCAATCTAGTTTAGGGATTAATCTTTAATCTTACTGATAATCTAACGGGTACACTCTTTAGTATTATTTTATATCATTAGCATCTTAAAGAAGTTATCTATTTTATAAACCCAATTGTCTAACTGTTGGGTGTTGGGTCTCTAGCGGAGTTCTAAACTACTAAAGGCCTTAGCCAGTTAGTCCATATCCTTTTTTTATTTACTGTGTAGATACCTCTCTAAGTCTTCCATACCTCCTTAGGTAGGTACTAGGTATCCCCTAGGAGGCCCTTAGCCTTAGCTAGGTTGTAAAAGATTTTATTTAGCTTAGATTAAGCTCTACTAAATCTAGACCTACCCCTAGAGGTTTCTAATATGTTTATTAGTAGCTCCTTCCCGCATAACTTCTAAGAGCCTTACGGTAGCTTCCTAATATCCTCCTTAAAGAAAATTAGTATAGGGCTTTTAACTTTCTAACCTTAGGCCTAAGGAAGCTCTGGCTACGGAGGTAGTATTAGTACTAGTAGCTAATATAGGTTTCCCTGCAAGGCTTAAGTCTTAAGTTAGTGGTTGGGTTAGATTGCCTAAAGGGGTAGGCCCACTTGGCTTATAAGCAGTCTATACGCCACTACTATACCAATTATAGGCCGGTGGTCTTCTGGGAGGGTTCCGTTTGGGTCCCTAATTAGGCGCGTTAGTGTATTCCTCTAGCATTTTTAGTTTAGGGGAAGATTTTAGGGTTGCGTCTGGCGCTTAATCTTTTAATTAGCCTAAGTGGGGCTAGAGGGGTTCCGGCTGCTTTCTAGCAGTATTATAACCGTTATAAAGGGTGTTTATATTTTCCTTAGCGTTACTGGTAACCGTAGGTATATAAGAGTCTTTAAGCTCTTAGTGCATCTGGGTGTTGGGGCTTATTCAGCCGTCTTACCTAGAGGTTTATATTATTGCAATTTCTTACTATTGGAGGGACCTTCCTGCCTTAGCGCGATGGCTGTCTATAAGGTATTTATAGAGTTTCCATTTAGGTCGTCGCGAGATTTTAAGGGAGGATAGTGGATGTAAATAAAAGATGTAAATAAACAATCTGGTCCTTAAAGCCAGCTGCCCTTCTAGATAGAGTAGGAAGGATTTAAATGTAAAGGGACTTTATAGATAGGGGGCTATAAGGACACGATTGGGGAATAGAATAGATTGGTAAGAGAGACGAATCCTTAAGGAGGTAAGGCCTTTAGGATTGTGGAGACTATATACTATAGGCACGTGCCTCCGGCACGTAACCGGCGACCATCCGAGGGGCGTCCGGAGGTTGTCCTAAAGGCAACCCAAGGTGTCCGCAATAATATCCCTTATAAGTAGTCCTAGTAGGACTTAGCAGGGTTTGGTGGACTTGGCAAATTGCTATAGATTGCCGGCAAATTGCTATTAGATTGTTATCTCGCGGTTAGTCTCTTCTTAGTATATAGGTGGAAATAGGTAGACATAGGTAAACGTATATAAGGTTTTACGGAGGTGTCCCATAATAGTACCCCCCCTTTAAACTCGAGCTTCTATAAGATAGGGCTATCCCTTGGACCGGCCGCGTCCTCCTAAAAGCACAGATCAGCCTTAAGCGAGAGCGATTTAACTAATTAGATTGCTAGAATCCTTAACACTAACGCTATATACCTTAGTACGCGTACAGTCCACTAGCTTATAGGAGGACGCGGCTAGTTAAATGGATAGTAGTTCTAGGTAGAGTTTGTAAAAGTCTTCTATAGCTTATATAAGTCCTATAGAGTTAATGGGTTCCTATAAGGGCTTAGTAAAGCCTCTCCATTTTATAAGGTATATATATTTGCATTTCCGTTTATTATACTTAATATTATTAACTCTTTTAATAAGGTACTTATCTTTACTATCTACTTTAACTGGTAGGGGAAGGTCTTAGATCTATTTAGGCAGGGCATTTAATATAGGGGCGGTAGGATAAAGGACTGACGTATAGAATATAGGGTGGATTTTAACCGTATTAGGGAGCTTTAGTTAGTAGGCATAAGGAGAGATAACTTTTTTAACCTTATAAGGGCCGGCGTTCTTCTAATTAAGTTTCTTAGTAGGTTGTTTTATATTTAGATTTCTTATATTTAGCTAGACAAAGTCACCAATTTAGTAGGCTGGTACTAGGGTTTAATTCTTATTTGCTGCAGCTTTATAGACAGATTAGGCCTATATTATTTTATTAGTAAGAAACTATTATAGTTCTTCTATCTTCTTTATAAATTTATTTACTTCTATAACTTATAAGGCCTAATAAGCTGGGCGAGGGATATTACTAAAGGGTTTAAAACCTATTTATAGATGCTAGATATAGTTGGCCAGGAACGGGGAGACCTTTATAGTTTCTAAGATATAGTTATTTATAGTAAACTTGGTAAATATAAGCCAGTCTATCCAGTTATCTTGTAGATATAATATGTATATCCAAATATATTATTCCATTATAGCATTTGCACATTCTATTTAGTCATCCGTTTCTAGGTAATATGCTATAGATAATAGTGCTTTAATATAGAGTTAAATAGTTAGTTCTTTCTAGAATATAGAGATAAACTAGCTACCTCTATTGGAGATAATTGTTTTAGGAAGTCTATGGAGTTTCTATACATAATCTAGGAACAGTTAAGCAATGGCAGGCGATTAAGTGTCTTATCTTAGATAGTTAATTTATAACTACTATAATATTTACGCAGCCTTTACTTACAGGGAGATTAACAACGAAGTTAATTAAGATATCCTTCTATCTTCAGTCCAGAACAGGTAGTGGCTTTAGAAAGCCGTTATATATCTTATATAAGGTTTTAGCTTATTAGTAGGTATAGCAGCTAGAGATATACCTCCGTATTATATTATATATATTTAGCTAGTAGTACTTCTGTTAAAGTAGTTCTAGGATTTTTCCACGGCCTAGGTGGCTGGCTACTAGTAGGTTATATATGTGTTTAAGAAGCTTGAGCTTAAGTTTATTATAGTTAGGTATAACTAGGCGGTTTTAGTAGTATAAGCGGTCTCTATAAGCTTTATATTTACTTAAAGAGATCTTTTTAGAGCGTCTAACGCCATCTTAAATTAGCTTAAGTGTCTCTTAGATAAACTCGTTATTTAGATATTTATTAATTATAATCTATTTAATTAACCAATTAGTTATTTTAAGGACGTGTACTATAAGGTCTTTAGCTAGGGAATTAAATAATTTAAGGCGAAGTAGGGTTTAATTATAGTAGGCGCACGCTTCTTTCTATACTAGTATATCTTATAAATATTAGGTTAGGGTATTAGGTTTTTAACCTTAAACGCCTAGGCGGTATATAATTAAGAATTAGAAATAAGATAGATATTCTAACTAGTAGACTTAATAATAACTTAGCTGTTTTATAGTTATAAAGTACTATAGATTCTTATAGTTGCTATAGACCTTAATTAGAAATCCAGCGCCTTCTAGTTTAGGTCGCTATTATTTAAAATATCTAATAATGGCCAATAATTCCTTATTATAGATCTCGTAGTTATATTTAGCTAAACTTAGTTATTTTAAGAAGTATACTATAGGGTGCAGTACTCCTTCCTTATTATACTAAGACAGAATACCTCCAGTAACATAGTTAGATAAGTTAGCTTCTATAACACTCTTTTAGTTTAGGTTAAAGTGTTAGAGTATAGGTATAGTAGTAAACATAACTTTTAGATAGGTAAAGGCCTTCTTACATTCCTTATTAAAGATAAATGTTTTGTCCTTTTAGGTTAGAGCTATAAGGGGTAAGACTAGGGCAGAGAAGTTATTAATAAACCGTTAGTAGAAGTTAGCAAATCCTATAAAAGCTCTTATATCCTTAACGTTCTTAGGTTCTTACTAGTTTACAATTACTTTAATCTTCTTTAGGTCCATTTATATACCGTCTATAGAAATAATAAGTCCAAGATATAGGACTTCTGTTTTATAGAATTTGTATTTATCTATATCTAATTATAAGCTAGCTCTATATAGGGCTTCTAAGATAAGGTTAACATGTTTCTTATATTTAGTTAGGTTATTGCTGTATATTAGGATATTGTTAATATAAGCAGTATAGAAAATATCTAGATAAGATTATAGGGTATTATTTATAAAGTGTTAAAACAAACTTGGGGTATTTATAAGGCCAAACGGCGTTACTAAGTATTTAAATAGTCTATATCTAGTACGGAATGTGGTAAGCTATTTATCTCCTTTTATAATATGAAGGTGGTTAAATGTGTAGATAAAGTTAAGTTTTATATAGTAGCAAGCCTTACTTAATTAGTTTAGTGTCTCTTAAATTAATAGGAGTGGGTACTAATTCTTAATAGTAATAGCGTTAAAAGCTTGGTAGTTTATATAGAAGCGCAGACTGCCACTAGGTTTCTTAATAAAGATTATAGGTATAGCTATAGGTAAAGAGCTTGCTCTAATAAATCCTTTACTTAAGTACTTGTCTAAGTACTTTTATAGTACTTTAAGTTTATTCTAGGATATTCTATATAGAGGTCTAAACCCTAGCTGTTTTCCTTCTTTAAGTACGATCTTATAGTTATATAGTTGGTACTCTGCTAACTTATTGGCTTTCTTTTATAAAAATACCTCTAGGTGCTTATAGTGGCATACTAGTACTTTTATAGCAGAGTTAGTATGCTTCTTTAGTACTAGGGCCTTTTTAATATTGGCCATTATAACAGCAAAGATTATATATTTAGGTTTCCTAGCAAGTCGTGCTAATAGGATAGCTCCAATTATATAGATATCTAAGGTGTTAAGCGAGTTTAGATTGTCCTTAGTTTCTTATATAGTTTCTTATTTAGGTTTAGGTTTAGTATTAGGTATAGAGTTTATATTAGATTTAGGTTTGGGTTCTTTAATTATCCTTTTTATAGTAGAATACTAGTTCTTTTGGTACCTTTATATATTAAGCTTAGACTTCTACTTGGTTTAGGGTGGTGTAGTAGTTAAAATTAGTTTATATAGTTTAGTATAACCTCTAGGTCCTTAGTGGACGTTAGTAAAAATCTTATATTAGTGGAATTTAGTGGAATTCTTGTGTTAGTAGAATTAGGTAGACTTTTTAGGTATAGGGTAGATATTAGTGGAAATTTTAGACTAGTAAATCCTAGTGGATTTTTTAGATTTTAGTTTAGGTTCTAAGCAGCGAGTTATAAGACACTTCTGCTTATAGTAAGAGGCAGTAAATAAAAGCTTAAGGTTGTCCTAATTAATAGTTACCTTATATAGCTTTATCTAGGGTTGTTTAAGGATTACTAAGTAACCTAGGGTAGTTATAAAGAGTTTAATTAATTCTTTGTAGTTTATATAAGGTGAGGATATAAATAGGGAGTCCAATTAATAGAATAATAGAGTATATTGTATAGATAGATAAATCCTTAAGGGAAAAGGAGGAGTCTATATGCGAGGTAAGGAAGGGTTTTCCCTAGTTATGTGCAGCGTATATGCCTTATAGGCGAGTTACCCCTAGGTTGCCCTAGGGTCGCCTATACCTTACAGCTATATAACTATCTACTTAGGTTTTACCTAACAATGCCCCCCCCTTTAAAAAGGATTGTCCCTAATCCTTTATATACTTAAGCCTTAATAAAACCCTATAAAAATCTTAATAAGGAAAAAAAAAATTGAAGGAAAAAAAGTGTTTTAATTTTACGTATAGAGAGACAGGTAGTATATATATGCGGCGCGAGGATATTAAGGAACTTTAACTGCTAGTTAAAGTTATTTAATTAGTTAGATTTGCCTTGCTAAGACTCCCTATATTTAACTAAGCTAGTAGCAATGTTCTATCCCTAGGATAGAAAATCCTAATTAGTCTATTTAGGGCTCACCTAAATTTAGTAAACTATTAAAAATATTCTAAAAGATCGCTTATATAGGTAGGTCGCTAGTACCTTATAGGTAGGTTATAAGTTATTTATATATAGTTAGACTTATAGGTGGTAAGGCAATATATCTATTAAATCTACTGCTAACTCCATACTTTAGCCTTATACTATACTAGTATAGCGCTATATATACTCCGCGGGTAGGTTATAGGTTATTTATATATAGCTAGATTTATAGATGGCAAGGCTATATACCTATTAAATCCGCCGCTAATCCATGCTTTAGCCTTATATGTTATTTATATAGTATATAAGTTATTAGTATAGGTTACTACTAGCGGGTTACTAGTAGGTCTTAAACCCTAGTTAAGTAGGCTTATTCCCTAATATAATAATCTACTAAGCTAGTATAAAGTAATAGACTAGGTTTAGGAAGGGTACTTTTTAAATTAAGCTTTGTTAGTATATACTATAGCTTTGCCTATAAGTCGCCTATAAGTCACTAGTATAGCTAGGTTGCGTTAGAGTGTGGCTTATATAAGATATTAATAAATCGCGCTTTACTCCATATATATACCGCAGTTCTTATTATAAACATTACTTGTTTTTTAATCCCTTGGGACATCCTTTACTCTACTTTAATATAGGTTATATCTTAGCAGCGGCGCTTGCTTTTGCCTATGCTTTAGCTATAAGGCTAGGGTATTCCGCTTACAGTACTTATCTAATAGTTATTAATAATTCTTAAGTTCTGTTTTATATTTCTATTTATTATACTTATTTAGCTATCCTAGCCATTTAATAAGGTACTATAGTTGTCTAGCACAATCCTAATAGGTAATAATTGCTTCTACTTCCTAGCTGCCTTCTTTAAGCTCTTTTACTACTAAGGGTTAAAACATAGGGCGTAATCTATAAAGCTCTAGTAAGGAGATATAAAAGACTAGGTGGAGCTGTACTATAGCAGGTAGGAGCTCTAGCTTATATGCTTACTGCCCTACACGCTCTAGGATTTAAAACAGTCCCATAAACTTGCTGTTAAGTTTCTTATAGGGACATTTTATGCGGATATTCTTAGAAAAAAGTAGGACTTGTTTACTAATAGTAAAATACTTAGCCAGATGGTAACAATTATAGTATTTTACCTAAAGCTATTAGGCGTGCATTATTAACGCCGCCACTACCTTATATATAAGGCGCAGGCATTATAGATACGTCTCTATAAGTTTAATATTTGTTAACTTAGACCCCTCCCTATTTTATTAGGCGTCTTAAACGCCGTCTAGGACTCTATTTAGGACGTTTAGCAGCTAGCTATAGGCAAGCTTAATAGGGGAATACTTTGTTATAGTATAGACCTTAGAGTTATAGGTAAAGGCTGCTTTATTAAGTAGGGAGGCCCAATTAAACTATTCCCAGTTTGTAAATATATGCAGGTATACCTTAAGCTCCTAGTTTTGGCGTTCTATCTAACTATCTATCTATGGGTAGAATGCAGTGCTAAGCTTATACTAAATGCGGAGATAGTAGTATATAGTACTTTAGTACTTGCTTATAAACACGCTACCCTTATTAGAGATAATATTATTTAGGGGCCCTATTTATATAAAGACTCTAAATAAGAGTTCTATAAGTTGTGTAGTATTAATTATCTTACGCACTAGATAGTAGCGTACTAGCTTTATAAAACGGTCTATAAAGATAAGGACAGAGTTGCACTCTACGCTATTAGGAGTTTTAGACTTAGGGAGATCTATAATAAAGTTAAGTAAATAATATTGTTCAAGGATATTACAACTTTTGGTGTTAAAGATTTTAAAAAACTGGAGCTCTTGCTGCACTTGGCCCAAAAAGACCAAAACTAACCAAAAGAACCCTGAAAAACACCTAGAGAATCCCCCTGAGATGCATGCATCGCAGGGGAGGCACACGTCAAACGACGGTGGTTTGCACTCGCGCGCGTCCACCAGAACCACGCCCAGCAATGGCCCTCTATAATAAGAACGGGCAAATACCATACCATAAAGCGGGAAGACCTCTATTAAGAAGGCATCTAATAAAATATAAAGCCTATTAGATATATCTAGTATCCGCAGTTACGGGGAAGTAACTATTAGCCATAATAAACTAATGCAGCTAGCAGAATGGCTCCGCCAGTCTAGTAAACCTTAGGCGCCCCTCTAGCAAACCCTTAATTAAATCCTCTAACAGCTAAGCAAAATTAAAAATAAACAAAATCCTTCCTTACTGGCGAACCGCACCTAGGCCGCTATAGCTATACTTCCACAGCATAGGGAACCCACCCCCCTAAAGATAATAACCGGGTATATAATTATAATATAACTAAACACAGAAAAAGCAGAGGGGCTTAGGGGACAATTAGAAATAGAAGTCCTTATAGAGATTCGCAAAGAGGTCTATAACGCTGTTATAGTCTAACACCTTAGGAGTGGAGATATTAAAGTCACCTTAAGGGACTAATAGGCAAAGAAATAAGCTATAAGGGTAGGAGACAGGCTAGGAGAATATATTAGCATAAAAGTACTCCGCGAAGATTACCTAGTTAAAGTCCCAATGGTCCCCCTAAGCCTTAGGGTAGAAAAGGGATACTAGGTAGATAATACAGCAACTATATATAAGATAGTAAAATAAACGGAACGCCTTATACTAGGACTTAAGATTACCTAAATCCAATAGCTTTAATAGGAAAATATAAACTAAGCATATAATAAGAATAATAAGAGGATATAAGTGTCGCCAGAGACTTACTAGGGAGATGCTAGTTAAACGCATAGCTCCCTTATTGTTAGTATACATATACTAGGAATATAAAAACTCCTTATCCAAAAAGGTATTATTGTAAATGGCCTTATATACAACATAAGGCTTTATAACTATAGACTCCACCTAGAATAATGCTACTGCTGCGTATAATAGGGACATATCTAATCCATATACGCAGCATAGGTGTGCTGCGGCCACTATGCAGGCCCCTATAATATAAGACACTGCTTAAATTAAGACTAAATAAAATATGTAAACTGCCACTAAAGTACATATAAGGCGTGGGAGAGAGAAGACTGCATTAAATATAGGAGATAGAAGACAAGGGCTTAATAGCTGCGGGAATAACTGTATGCTAAGTTATATAAATGGAAACAATAGGTAGTAAGCTAAGGGGACGTAGGCGCCTTCCCAGCCTTCCCTACCTTTAATACTAGGGGGCTAGGCTAGCCATCCCAAGCCTTAATAGGCCAGAAGTAATACCGCGTAATATTACTAAACTAAATAGGGATATAAGGGTCACAGGGAATATAAGGGAGAGGACGCCCTATAGGAAGACCCCTATAGACAGTAACAGCAAGCTTAAGACTAGGACAATTAAGAATTAGACTTAATGCAGCAAATATAACATTTGCAGCTAACCTATAAAGGGTATATAGCTAACCAGTAAGAATAGGGGAAGAACTAGAGACAATAACAGATTTAGATATAGAAGCGCTAGTAGGAATATAAGACATAGGAATAGAAAGCTCTATACAAAATAAGTAGTAACTAGGGTGTAAACACAAGAGACAGAAGTTCTAAATATCTTAGAGAAAGTGGAAATAGAAAAAGTAAGGAATAAAGGAGAGATAAAGGACCCCTACTAGAGGTCCGCCACCTATCCATTATACAGTATAACTGCGGCAATATAAACCACCGTCTTATAAGGCCCCTACTAGACAGTCTAGACCTAGAGAAATACTATATCCTTGCTATATAAGAGCCGTATTATAATACCTATATATAATTAACATACTGCCCCTAAGGATTCTAGCTCCTATATAAACTAAAAGTAGCCATATATATGTGCTTTATAATTAGCAAGGCTATCAGCCTATCCTTATAGTTGTAGCAGGCAGTTAACCTAGATATTATAGTTATAATAATCCAGACATATAGGGGACTGGTATAAATTATTAATATATATAACCCTAGGGTTGAAGGGGTCCCATAAATATAGAATATTATATTAGCAATAAGCTTACTAGAAACTAAAGGTATAGAGTTTATCCTATTAGGAGACATAAACCTCTACCACCTATAGCGGGGGGGTATCTATATTACTGCTAAATGATAGGCAGAGTGCCTACTAAAAGCTATAGATATCTAGGGCCTAAAGCTGGCTACCCTCCTAGGAGCAATTATATGGCAACAAGGCACTGCTAGAAGTATAATTAACCTTACATTTATAGACAAAGGCCTGTACTAGAGACTTAAAAGGTATAACCCTAAAGAAGAATGGGCACTTACTTTAGACCATATCCCTATCTAGATATAGCTAGATCTAGATATTAAGGCGTAACTAAATATTAAAAGATACGTAATAAGGAAGCTTAAGGCAGATAGCTTCCTTAGTTTAGTTAAATAATAACTTTAAGACCTAGAAGAAATCCACCTAATACCAAATAAGTAAGGCTTAGTAGCTACCCCTAAGGAAATTAATTAAAGACTAAAAAGAATCTAGGTAGCAATTAAAAATGGGCTAGAAAAGTATTGCCCGGTCTTATAACTGGGCCCCTATACGTGACACGCATAGTCTGTATAATGTACGGTTCTTATTACCAGCTAATAATGAGTAAGAAGGAAATATATAAGCAGTTATAAACCTAAAGATAAGAGATGCTATAAAGACATAAGAAACTAGTTAAAGAATACCCTAAAAAAAGAAGCAAGGAATAACTAGAGATGGTTTATAAATAAGTATACTATTAACCCAAGCCTCCCCTATAATAAGGGCCTTTAGGCTATAGTAAAATGGGTAAAGAAAAAGGTAGGGTGCCTAGTAGAAGATCTATACCTACTACTCCTATAAAGAGCAGGGGAATTATAGGCCACTAATAATAATAACAAGAAGGCATAGATCCTTATAGAAAGGTTCTTCCCCTAACTGGCTCCAGTAGACCTTAGTAATATTATAGGTAAAGCACTAGTAACTTACCTGTGGGTTAACAGCGACATAATAATAGAGGAAATGGCTAGAACTATTAGCCGCCTTTTAAACAATATAGCACTAGAACCAGATGGGATTCCAAATAAGGCCTTAAAAACCTGTAAACTATTTATAGCACCTTAGCTTATAAATATAGCCAGAGCATACTTTGCTATAGGCTACTACCCATAACTTAGAAGATCCATAATAACGTTTATCCTATAAAAAAAAGGTAAAGTAGATTACTTAATCCTAGGAAGCTACCGCCCTATTGCCTTAGAAAATACCCTTAGTAAGATCTTAGAAAGGGTAATAGCGGACTATATAGCAAATATGGCTAAGGAATATGCCCTACTACTATAAAGCCAAATAGGGGCAAGAAAGAACCGCTTAATACTATTAGCACTTACGCTACTTGCTACCACTATTAAATCTGCATAGGCGATATAAAGGGACTTTGTAGTATCCATGCTTAGCCTAGATATTAGTGGTGCCTATAATAATATACCCTATAAGCGCCTCCTATATATCCTTAGGGCAAAGGGCTTCCCAGAATGGATTATATAATCCGCTTAAGGATTTATAGGCCAGAAAGAAATATTACTGGTCTTTAGCGGGTACCAGAGCCCCCTTATTACAGTTATAACAGGAATACCATAAGGATTACCCCTCTTACCTATACTCTTCCTTTTCTTTATAAGCAACCTGCTTAACTCCTTTAAGGAAGGGGCGACCTATGGGATAGGCTTTATTAATAACACAAACCTAATTACATATGGGCTAATAGCCGCAGAGAATTGTAGAACACTAGAGAAAGCCTATAATACCTATATAGAATGGGCAAGACGATATAGAGTCCAATTCTCACCAGAGAAATACCAGCTAATCTATTTTATAAGAAAACGCAACCAATCTGTAGATCTCTAGTATATAATTTATATTTAAGGCTTTGGGGGTTAACCAGTTTAAGGCCTAAGGGTATTAGGAGTATAGGTAGACAGTAAGCTTTAATAGAGCATATATGCGTCACAAGCGGCCCATAAGGGCCAAGCTCAGTACATTACAATGTCTAGGATTGCTAATTCTATATAGGGTCCATGCTTCCAGAGGTCACGCCTACTATATACAGCAGTTATCTAGCCAACCATAATGTACGGATCCAGTATTTGGGCAATAGGAGAAACCAAGAAAGGCCCCCCTAAATTACTCCTTAAACCACTCTAAAAGGTCTAAATAGCCTACCTCTAGAGCATAACAGGTGGGTATAAGTGAATGGCTATAGCACTGCTTAAGAAGGAAGCTAATATCCCCCCCCTATAATTATATATTAAAGCTATGGCAATATAAAGGGTGCAAAAGGAGCGCAACTCTAATATTATAAAGTATATTAAGACACGCCTAAATAAACTATAGAGGGACCCTAGGGTACCCTATAGGAGAGCAAACCAAATACCCTAAAGTAAAGAAGAGATATTAGAGAAATAGGTGGAGAAAGTAAAAGAAGAATGGTGCTTTATTAGGGCCCAGGCCTATATAGAGGAGGAAGGGAGATATGTAAGAGGCTAGCAAAGATAATAGCAAGAGAGAGAAAGGAGCTAAAGTAAAGTATAAAAGAGTACTGGGAAACCATCTACTGTAATATAATACTGGTTAGACCAATACTAGAGAGGCGTATAGGAGTTAAAGGTACAGAGGCTAACCTAGGCAAGAGAAACCTAAGCTGTAGTATAGTTAACGCCATAGGGGGTAAATACCCAAGGGCTCCAAAAAGGCCTAATAAAGGCAGAAAACATAATGGCAATACTCTTAAGAACAGGAATAATAGGACTAAAAGATTGGCTCTACTGGGTGGACGTCCTAGTAGATAGCCTAAGATGCAAATATAGCTGGCCAAGACAGACACCAAAACATATAATACTGTTATGCCCCTTACGCACTAGCTAAGTAGCAATGCTCTCAGCAGCTGGCATAGAGAACTATAATACACTACTCTTAATATAAAAAGGTCTTAAAGCAGTTACCTAGTGGCTTATTAGCTAAAATGTACTAGACCAGTTCTAGGTTGCAAAGGAAATAGTAATAGAAGGCAAAGGGGCGAGTAGTAGGCGTCCCCTAATAACTCTACAGTAGCAGAGTAAAGTTTGCGATACTAGTGTATCCGTAGGCTTGTTACAGCAGCAGTAGTTCCCAAGGAGGTCAAAAAGTAAGGTAGTAGAGCACCACTGGTGACTTGTAGGCGCTAAGTAGGCGAGTCCTAAAAGGCAGGGAGATGGATCACGGGGTTTTCTTAAGTTAAGTCTTTCTTAAGTTGAATTTTCTCCCTATATGTAAATAAGGAGTAGTCCGCGTGGGCCTAATGGGGATCTAAATTGGACGTTAAGCAATGAATTATTATTAAATAATATTGTTAGGCTTGGGTAGGGACCTAAAGAGGCTATAGCTTACTATAGGGTTTATAGCAGCGCAATTTATAGCGTTAGTAGGCATTATAGTTATCTAGGTATTTGTGGAGATCTTTAGTAAGACCATTCTAAGTATACTTCCGCGCAATTACCTTATAGGTATAGTTAAATCCATAGTAGCTACCTATAGGATTATTATAATTCCGCTTAAGGATCTCCTATTATAGTAGTGTATAATTTAGCACCTAGATCTTGTTATTTTGCCTTAGGAGTCCTTAATTATTAAGGGTGTAGTCCTTATTACTGGTAGGAACTTATCCCTAGGTTAACTAATTATATATAGAGCGTGTAAAGGCGTCCCTTTCTTATACTCTATAAATAAAATTAACTAGTAACTTAGGGGGGTGTTCTATAAACACCGTTTTAGCTAAGGCAGCTACTACTACCTTTTACTGTGGTATAAGACTCTATATAAAGTTAGTACTAGTAAAGTAATATATAATATATAGGTAACTTACCAGATTGTTATAGGGGACTGTTACTTAGGCCAAGGGATCTTCCCTAGGGTTAAACGCTATTAGGCCGGTTAAGGAGGTCTTAGAGAGAATGGTAAAACACCCTAGTCCGCCAGCGCCATATTTATAAGGGTCGCTTATATACTACACATATACTACTTACTAGTTTGGTATAGTAGTACTAGGGCCGCCCATAAGGCCTATAACCTACAACTTTTACTATAATATAGGTAGTATGGCATTAAGGACTATCCTTTTACTACTATCTTTAAAGCCTTTAGCATAATCTAGGCGCTAGAATAGTATATTAGCAGGATTTACTTTACCTGGCTTATATTTAATCTTAAAATTAAACTTAGCTAGTTCCTTAGCGTACTAGGCCTAGCAAGTAAATAAGCTCTTTATGGTTATAAAGTACCTAAGATTATTATAATTGTAGAGCATGCGCGTTATATATACAGCGTGCTTAAGGTAGTGGCACTATATTTTAAAGCATTGCACTATAGCAAGTAATTCCTTATTATATATATTATACCGCACTTCTGGGCTAGTAAGCTTCTAACTGTAATAAGTAATTAGATGCTAGTAGAGTTAATCTCCCTACCTAAATGGCTGTAGAAGTATATCGCTATAGGTATAATTAGAAGCGTTAGTAATTACTATTAGGGGTAGATTAGGGTTAAAGTGGCGAAGTAGAGGAGCCTATATAAACACAGCACGTAGCTTATAAAATGCCTACTAAGCATTATTAGGCCAGGACTAAGGTTAATACTATTTAGTAGGCCCTTTTTTGCGCTTCTGCTTCTTCTTCTCCCTATCTAACATTAGGTCGCAATATGCCTATGTGTTGGAATTACAAGGTCATAAGGTCACAGCGGAGGTGTCTTGAGGGTCTATTTGATGATAGAGATGACGCAGACGATGAATATTGATTGATTCGTGATATAGTAGATGCGGTTGATGTCTATATAGATTGCATGCAGAGCTTGACCTCGCAATGTGTCCAGAGCTTAGTCAGCACCTCATCGCTAATTTCTGACACTCCCCTATGCTGACGACGCTCTCCTCGTCTGTCCCAAATAGGCAATTATGAAGCTATTTCCAAATACCTTGCAAGTGCCATTTGGCCTACGTACAGAGGGAAAACCTATAGTAGGCGAAAAACCTCCGTAACTTGCCCCGTCTCCGTCCATTACCGTCTCCGTTAGTTACTGATTCCTAGCGTTACACAGTGCTTCGTAAATTAGTTAATTGGTAGCTGTTTTATAAGTATATCTCCCAGCTGATCTTTGCCTGGTATATGTACCACTTTGAGTTAACCTCACTGAACCATATCGTTTTGTACAAAGAGGTATTAAGTCTTGATATGCTTGGCTTTCTAGTGGTGTTTCGTATCATACAAAAGGTTGACCATACCCTTATTGTTATAGTAGAGCGTAGGGATAAAAGGGTTGTTATTATCTCTCTTTTCCAGATCTCTTATTAGCTTCTTAAGCTATATTACTAACCTTGCTCCTTCTAATGCTGCCATAATCTCTGCTTCTATTAAGCTCAATGCCGTCGACTTCTGCCTTTGAGCCATCTAGATTACTGCTCCCCTATAGCATATAACTGCTATGCCTTGGAATGATATCTGATTATATTCTGTTCCCCATGTAGCATTGGTAAAGATATTATAACCAGTAGGTAACGTAAGCTTATATAAAGGAAGGTAGACTACTTAACTTAAGTAGGTAATTCCTACTTCAAGAGTGCCGTTTAGATATTATAGTAGCTGCTTACTTAAGCGGTAATGCGATTCTCCTAGTACTGCTATAAACCTAGCTAACTAACCGACAGCGTAGCTGGTATTAGGACGTGTGCAGTTTAAGAGGTAGATTATAGAGCTAATAATCTGCCGGTACACTATCGCATTGTTATACTCAAGGAGGCTTTTGATATTAGGCTTCAGGACAGTACCTACTAGTATTAGTAGCTTGGCCGGATTACAGTTGTCTATTTTTAGCCGTTTAAGTAGCTTCTTAGTGTACATCGTCTGATATAGCTTGAGGGTTCGGTTTGTACAATCTCACTTAATTTAGAAGCCTATAAATACTTCTACAGGACCTAGGTCTTTATATCTCTATTCTCTTAAGATTCTTATCTTTGTGATATTAAGGTATCGGCGCTTTCCTGCAATCAGCATATCGTCAACGAATAGTAAGATATATACTTTATTTCCTATAAAGAGATTGGGGTTAGCATTAGCTGCTTTCAAACCTATACTCTTAAAGAACTTCTTAACCATCTGAAACCATTCTCTTGGTGCCTACTTTAGGCCGTAAAGTAACTTATTTAGCTTTAAGTAGACGTCTTTTACGCCCTTAAGCTTAGGTTCGAAGTCTCTTAATAGGTTAGAAATCTGCATGTAAATCTATTCTTGTAATGGCGGGTTCAAGAATGCAGTTTCAATGTCAATATAGTCGAGTTTAAGGTCTTCTGCTGCCACCTTTGCCATTAAGAACCTGAAGGTGTCGTATCATACAACAGACGCAAATGTCTTAAAATAATCGATGTTGGGGGTCTGCTTGTCTCCCCAAATGCATAATCTTGCCTTCTTGCGAATTACTTCTCCTTTAGTAAACTTGTGCTTTAGAACTAGCTTGCTTAGAAGTAATAACCTTCCTTCTAGTACTCTCCCCCTCATAATAGTATAGGTGTGCATTCTCTTTAGTACGGGCGTCCCACCCTTAGCATCACCTTGTAGATTTAAGCGTCCTACTTAATCTGGACCTAGGCTTCCCACTTAATTTAAGCGGCCCACTTGGTCTTAACCTGGGCTTCCCACTTAATTTAAGCGGCCCACTTAGTTACTATCTGGCCTACTTATAGTTCCCGCTACTGGAGTCTCTATCAGCACCTAGTCTTAACCTAGGCTTCCCACTTAATCTAAGCATCCCGCTTAATCTAAGCGGCCTACTTAATTACCATCTTGCCTACTTATAGTTCTCGCAACTAGAGTCTCTGTCGGCGCGTTTAAGGTAGTAGGGGGAGGTACAGGTCGGCTTATAGCTTAATTTAAGCGTCCCGCTTAATCTTAATCTGAGCGTCCCGCTTAATCTTAACCTGGGCTTCCCACTCAATCTAAGCGGCCCACTCGGTCACTATGTCTCGTAGCTTACCTTATAGCATGCACCTAACGTGCTCTATAAGAGACCTATACTCGTTGTAAGCATAGCACGTTTAGGGTCAGGGTAGATTAAATCGCTGTCAAATTCTTCCTCAGCTATTGCTACATTCCCTGCTTCCTCTACCTTAGGAGCACCTTAATCTTTCTTCTTAGCGTTGTCAAATCTGAATTGTTTAAGCAGGAGACAGTCTTCCTAGTAGTAGCCTTCCTAATAGCATACTCTGCACTCGTCTTTCTCTGGTAGCCTTGGCTCCTTGCTATAGCTATAGCTCTTACCTACTCGAGACGACGAGCTATGGCGATGACGTAATAAGGAATGATTGAATCTACTAGCACGACCTCTGCCCCTTATTCAACCTTGGTTTCCCCTTCTCCCCCTAGGTTCGTCTTTCCTCTCTTATATAAGTGCTGCATTTTGTACCTGTATAGGGAGAGCAGTCTCATGCTCCTAAAGAAGGGTAATGCAACTCTTAAGGTCTCTTTTGTCTCGTAGACACTAGGTCTTCGCATTCTGCCATATAATATCGCTTAGGAGGGCCAAGAGAAGCTGCTCTTTAATATCGTCGTTAGTAAGTGCTTAAGGGGTCAAGGCTAGATTAATCTTAAATCAATTAAGTATTTGGAGGAACTCGACAATTCGCATCTTTATAGGGTCGAATATAGTGCTGTAGAACTCTCTACGGAGTCTAAAGATATAGACCTTGTCATTAGCCTTATTAAACTTCTTTATTCCTTCCCACATTCCTTGAATATTGTACGCCTTTATCATCGCACGTATTTCTTCCTGACGGTCGTCTCCTATTAAATTATAGATAATCTTGTTTACTTCCCCTCATCTTCTTCTTCCGTCAGCTGAATTGACTCGATTTGGGTCCTTTGCACTAGTGACAAAATCCCAGCCCTCTGACATGATCAGGGCTGCCTCATAGGTGCGCTCCCAGTCTGCAAAGTTGTCTCTATTAAAAATAACGATTTTACCGGCCTTGTGATCGTATATAGGTGTCGTTGAGGTTAAGGTAGAGAAGGTCATTTTTAGGGTCGATTTTCGAGTCAGAAGAGGTGTCGCTACCCAGGCTCATAACCTGTTGGAATTACAAGGTTATAAGGTCACAGCGGAGGTGTCTTGAGGGTCTATTTAATGATAGAGATGACGCAGACGATGAATATTGATTGATTCGTGATGCAGTAGATGCGGTTGATGTCTATATAGATTGCATGCAGAGCTTGACCTCGCAATGTGTCTAGAGCTTAGTTAGCACCTTATCGCTAATTTCTGACACTATGTAAGATATATATGCAGGGGGTATACAGTATCCGAGTAGTTCTAGATAAATCGCCTATAGAAGTTGGCGAAGCTAAGGAAGACCTAGATATCCCTATAGAACTTAGGCTTAGGCCATTCCTTAATAGCTTTTATATAGGTAGGATCTATTATAATACCTTTAGGTGTAATAATAAAGCCTAGGAACTTAATATTCTTAGTATAAAAAATGCATTTTAACAGTTTAGTATAGAGGCCCTAAGCGCGGAGCTGTCGTAGTACTTACTTAATATGCTTAACGTGCTTGTCCTTATTATTTAAGTAGATAAGAATATTATCTAGGTAAACTATGTAGATAGTATCTACTATGGTCCCTAGAGCTTTTTAAATATAGCTCTAAAAAGTTATAGGGGCGTTAGTAAAACTAAAGTGCATTACTAGGTACTTAAAGTGACTATAGTATATCTTAAATGCGGTCTTTTATTCATCTCCCTTTTTAATGTAAATCCTATAGTACGCATTATAAAGATCTAGCTTTGTGAATATCTTCGCATAGCTAAGCCTATTAAAGAGTTTGCTAATTAGTAGTAGGGGGTACTGGTTTTTGATTATAATCTTATTTAAGCGTCAATAGTTAACGTATAGCCGTATTATACCTTCTACTTTTAGTATAAAGAGGATAGGCGCTCTAGTAGGCGACTTGCTGGGCCTAATCCAGCTCTTCTTAAGAGCACTCTCTAGGTACTCCTGTGAGATCTACAACTCTTTTTATAAGAGGTTGTAGATAGGTATCTATAGTGGCGTTTTACCTTCTTTTAAGTTAATTATATAGTTATACTTAGAGTTCTAAGATAGTATACTTGCTAGCTTATTAAAGAAGATATTAATCTCCTCTTTATATACATCTGGTAGGCTAGGGTCTACAGAGGTTAAGGCAACTATTATATAGTAGTGTGCTTTTAGGAGCTAGTAAAGAAAAGGGTGCGGCCAATATGCGTTTTATAGGTATACTTGCACTAAGAGTATATACAGCTCTGCTATAGTATACTTAATAGTTTTAGGGTTTTAATCACCTCCTCCCTAAGTTAAGGCGATTTACGCTAGCACTAGAGGGTCTCTATAGGTACTCACTGCTAGTAATAATAGGTCCTCTATTATATTTATAACTAGTATCTCTATATCTAGAGGGTCTGCATAGGTACTCGCTGCTAGTAATAACAGGCCCTCTATTATGTTTACAACTAGCGTAAAGAAGGAGTCTTCTAGCTATAGTAAATAGACTGTTTTACTAGCCTTAATATCTACTAAGAGCGCATTAAGGGTAACTATCTGGAGGCGTCTAGGGTCCGAAGAACCCTAGACAAATTATTTAGAATAAAAGCTAATTAATAGATCTGCTTCTGCAAGCCAATTCTATCTAAGAACTATATTATAACTATTAAATAAGCCACCCTAAAAGGTCTAGGGGCTAATAGTGCGAGGGGTACCCTAGGAGTCGCTAGTGGTAACCGTTAGATTATAGGCATCCCAGATTATTATCTAGTTGCTATTAAGGAAACGTATAATAGGTTTATATAAATATAGCGCGTAGCTTATAGGCAGGTTAAACCTATAGACGACGTCTTGGTTAATAAGGTTAATTTGGCACCTATTATTATATAAGCAATATAGGCAGACTTTACCTTAGGGCGTATCTATTGTAATATATACTATAATGCGTTTCTTCTCTCCCTCTATATTAGGCCCTAGTTACAGTTAAGAGAGATACGCTACTAGGGCTTTAGGTTTTCCAAAGGCTAGCCTAACTTATCTTTATTGGCTTGCTTTTAGTGTTCTTTATAGTAGTTACCTATAGGTCTCTTTTAACTTGCGTATATACTACTGGCGTCTAAGGGGTCCTCTAAGCCATCTAGCTTTTAAGTAGTCTCCCTAGGAGTTTGCTTAGAAAAGCGTCGCCCTTTTTAGGTTCCGTTCCCTAAACCTAACTCTACAGAGCCTATACTATAACCGCGCTTTAAGCGCGAGGATTTACTACTGCCAACTATATAATCTTCCGCAAGCTTTATAGTATTAAGTAGTTACTTTATATAGCGGATTTTAGCGAAGAGGTCCTTTGTAGTTCTTACCTATTTAATAAAGTTTTGGCGGAAGAGCTCTGCTTATAAGTAGGCTGGGGAGCGTAAAAACTAAAAGTCTATCTATTACTTAGGGTTAATAAAAGGGGTATATAAGAAACGGTCCTCTAAGCTATATATATGGGCTAGGAAGACATCAAACCTCTAGTTCTCCTTTATAATAGCTGTATAGTACGCGGTAGTATTATAAAAGTGTCTTACTATAGGGTTCCTAATCTAATCCTAGACTATAGTCTTAAACTTATCCCATAGTAAGGGACCTTTATCTTTAGTGCCTAACTAGCAATAAACTAGTTAGGCGATTGTCTTCTCTTTTATAAGACCTTTAATAGCCTAGCGCGTACGTCGCTTACAGTTATAGTTAGCATTATTGACCACAAATTAGTTCTTAACTGCGGCGATCTAACAGTTAAAATACTATTAAGTTATACCGCTAATGTTAGGTAGTAACTTCTTAACTAGGGCGTTAAGATTTATTTGGTGTATGCGTTCGCTATATAACTTATACTCTTTACTAGAGAGGCGATAGGAGGGCTTTATTGAATTAATAATACTCTATAGGTTAGCTATTTTCTTGGCCAGCTCGTCTAGCTCCTTTATATTAGTAGTATTTAGTAGGACGCTAGTAATCTTGCTAAGCTCCTATTGAGCCCAGGTGTATAGGTTAAACTAGTATTTAGTATTTACGGGTAGCTAATTGTTTTAAGGTTTAGAAGGTGGCTTAGATTCTACTAGTGTATTTCTAGTGGTATTGTCTGCACTAGATCCTAAGGCGTTTGGTAGTCGTATTGTTAGCGTATTACTATTAGGTATAGGCGTCGGTTTTCTTTTTAGAGGCATTATAGAAAAATTAAACCGGCTATCCTCCTAAGGGGATTGGTAAGGATTTAAATATAAGGTAAGGATATGGATAAGGAGTCCAATTAATAGAATAATAGAGTATATTATATAGACAGATGAATCCTTAAGGGAAAAGGAGGAGTCTGTATGCAAGGTAAGGAAGGGGTTTCCCTAGTTACGTATAGCGCACGTGCCTTACGGGCGAGTCACCCCTAGGTTGCCCTAGGGTCGCCCATACCTTACGGCTATATAACTATCTACTCAGGTTTCACCTGACAGTTTAGGTATTAGAGTCTTAGGGCCGCTATATAAGTAATACAGCCTAAGACAGTGCGTTTGCTATTAAATCCAAATATATTAATATGCTAGTTAAGGGGTGTTAGGGTAAATATATTGTCTTATATAAAGATCTTGTTAATAAATTCTATACCGCTAGCTTCTGTATTAATTAAAACTTAAGTGTTAGCCTATTAACCTTTCTGCTAAAGATGGTAGTTAACAGTTATACTATAATCCTAAAAGTTAGGGTTTGCTATATCCAATACATTTAACGAGATTCTATAATATAGCTGTCCTAAAGAGCGACTTAACTCTAGGATATACCTTTTAGTAGCAAGCAGGAAGGAGTTCCTCTAGAATATTAGTTATAACTTTATCCTTATAAGTAGTGCTTACTAAATGCGGGGCTAGAGCTAAATAAAGATTAGGGATAGTAACTAGAGGATTAACGCAGTAAATAGTTATTAGTGTTGGCTATTTATAAGTTGTGTTGGGGTATAGGGATGGAGTAGTATCTTAAGATATAATCCTTGCTTCCGTATTTAAAGCAAAGGCCTAGCTTAATACATTATTCTTATTTAGGGGACCCTAGTAAAGCGTATTCTAGGGTCTCTATATTAATATCTATAGTGTTAAGGTGCTTAGGCTAAGATAATAACTTAGTAAATATTTATAGAGCTGTTATATTATACTAATAAGTAGACTTTAGTATCAGGCATAGTATATTATTATACTGTTTATTAATAATATTTACGTAGGCATTAAGGGCTCCTAGTAGGTCTATACCTATTAAGGAGGTTTTAAGTTTAGGGCTTAGGAACTTAATAAGGCTATTAACCAGTACGGAGTCATTCTAGCCTGTTTCCTTTATATAATAGTTAAATTTAGAGAAGTATACTAGGAAGCTTTTTATTCCTTAAGTTATATAGTTTATCTTTCTCTAAGCTATAGCTTAGCGGTTTGGGTTACTATATATAGCTTTAAGTAGTACAACTAGACTTTATACTAAGTTTAGTTAAAGGGGTTTAATAAGGTCAGCTATATCTCCTCCTAGTCAACTTAGGGCGTACCAGAGTTGGTTAGCTTTAGTTAGGTAGCGGTTAGTGTTACTAGTTAGCTTATTTTTAAGCTAGCTTAGGAATAATTAGAGTTCTTATTATTTACTAGTAAATATTAAAGGGTCTAGTATTTATTTAGATTATTATAGTACAGTAGTTAGATTGGGGTAAATAGTTACTATAGGTTTAGGACTCTTATCCCACGTATTTGTCTCTAAAGAAGGCGTTTGGTCTTAGGGCCCTATTATAGGCATTTTAAAGATACGGACTTCTTCTTAGAGGTCCTTAATTATTTATAGGTATTGTGCCTCTTATTTAGCTTATTATTAAGTTAAAGTGGCTTAGTTCTGTGCAAGGGCGTCTATAAAGGACTTCTATATCTCTGCCAATTATTCTTAGAGTATAGATATAATGCCAGCGGCTATTATAGGGGCTTTAGGGTTATTTTATATTTTAGAGGATAGTATATAAGGTTAACGCAATATAGTATTACAGAGCGAGTATAAGCGGTAATAATATATAGCAAAGTAGATATTATTAAGCTATATACATAAACTGCGTAATAAATTTAAGACGTTATATAAGGAGAGAAGGCAAGAAAACGGGAAAAAAGGGTATATATTATTAGTTTGGTTACTTAGTTAATATATATACAGAGCAGAATAGGATTTAAGTAGCGGTCCTAGTAGGACTTGGCAGGGTTTAGTAGACTTAGTAGAATATAGCAGAATGCGGTAAATTGCCGTAGATTGCCAGCAGATTGCCATTAGATTGTCGTCTCGCGGTTAGTCTCTTTTTGCCGCGTAGGTAGAAATAGGTAGACACAGGTAGATATGTATAAGGTGTTATAAAGGTGTCCTATAACACAAAGTCCTCTATTTAGCTTTTCAGTAAAGAGAATAGTAAAGTTAAAAGGGGCTTAACTAGGCTTAATAAAGCCCTTATTTAGGTTATTAATAAGGTACTACTTTATAGCCTATAACTTAGCAGTAGACTACTAATAAAGGGGCTATAGCTAAGTATGTTTTCCTTATCTGGCTTAATCTTAATCTTATAGTTATATAGTTAGTAAGGCGGGAGTATATTAAACACTACCTTAGAGAATACGTCTTTAAATTTCTAGTGTTAATAGGGTAGTTTCTGTTTTACCAGCTCCTTCTCTATAAGCTTACTTTCCTTTTCTTTAATTATTTAATTAATTTTATATAAGCTAGTAGTAAAGGCAATAGTATTAGGTTAAACTAAGTTCTGGTAGAATCCTATAGCGCTAATATAGCAGATATTAACTAGGGGAAGGTCCATAAGTTTCTTTACAGACTTTTATTAGGCTATATTTTACAGTATAGGGTTTATAATCTTCTTTAGCTTACATTCCATTTTTATAAGTTGTCCTTTTAGTCTATATATTTAGTATAGCATCTAATACTCCTTACTATTCTTTACGGCTATATAGGGCCTAAGTTCCCTATAGGGAGCTTCGCTAGCTTTTTACTAACTTTTTTAGTCTCTGGTGCAGGTAGTATAATATAAGTAGTCTAGGGGCGGCGTAATATACAGATCTATTATAGGTTAAGCTATATATCCTTTTTAAAAGCCTAGTAAATAGTGTTTATCTATAGCCAAATAAGGTTCTCTATTATAATACTAATTTCTTTTATAATGGAAGATATTAAGGGTATAGTTTTAGGCCAAATAAGCCGTCTATTTTGCATATTAAGCTATAGGCCTAAATAGGCTAGCCATTTTCTTTTTAAGATTATATTATAGCTTCTAAGGTCTGTAATAAGGAAGGGGATATTATACTGCCTTTGTCTATTAATATAGAGATAGATCTGCAAGATAGTTATAATAGGTAGTCCTACCTATTTGTTATACCTATAAATAGGAATTAGCTTAGGCAGTTCTTCTAAAGGCGTATTTAAAAAGTTAGCCAGTTTTATAGCGTACTTTATATTAATTAAGGTAAAGGTATTTACTCCTAAGTTAGCTAAAGCAGAGGTCAAAACTTAATATCTGTTGGGAATGAGGCAAGCGGTCGTCACGTGTCGCCGCGGCACTAGCGTGGCGAGGAGTCTTAAGCTCCTCGCCCTCCCTTATTCCAATGATTATAAGCTTTTAACCAACATCACTGTAACCTACTCGAGTAGTTGTTATTGGTGAGTCACCCTATATAACCAATACTGATTAGTGGTTAAATACACCGTTAACTATAGAGCAGCTAGGTTTTCGAACAGAAGAGACAGTCTCGTACAGGGGTACTATATGCGCTTATATGAAATGGATCCCGGCGATACTGTGCTACCTTAGACTTGCGGAAAACTAGTAATAGAAGTGTCACTAAGTACTAGGAGATACCAAGTTGCGTCTATTATGCAGAACAACCGCGTTTACAAAGATTTAGTTAAGTACTTTAGGTTAGAAGTGTTACTAAACCTAAGGTCCTAAGTTAATGTCCAAAACGCGTTAAACAACCACCTTAATCCCTTTGGTGTACCTTTATAGACTATAGGATTACAATCACTACCTAACTATACCTATTATGGCGTTGACCTACCTAAAGAAGTATAAGAAAGATATTAACCCGAAGATATGGAATAAAGCCATAATTAACCCTATAAACGCCGAGTAATAGGACCTAAACGGATTCCTATTATACCATATAGTACACTATAAAGACAGCGAATACGATGATACTATGCTATGGTATTGTATAAAGGAGGACTTTGTTAGATGGATAAAGGAAACAGGTTCCTGTGAATAAGGATATCGTACGGGACTTCCATAACTTCCTTTAGGAGTATAGAGTATTTGTCCCTATAGATAGGGGAGTTATTAGAGATAATATTTAGGAGTATATTATTAACGTAAAAGAAGAGCACGAATGGACTCTATAGGAGATTAAGCATTAACTACGTACTATAAGGAAGCTTAACTTACAATAGAATCCAAGTAATGCACCTCTAGAGACAAATCTACCTCTGCCTTTAACTCCTCTGTCTCTAATTTAACCCGCAACTTTAACATTAGATACTATACCCCAATAAAAGCAGGCACAGGATCCTATTACTTTGCGATTTAACAACCTTTAGACTCTACCGACTAGACCTACGTCCTTACCGCAGCCTGTAATGCAACCCCCACCTCCTCTATCTTAATCTTAAATTGGAGGCATTTTAAAATTGCTTATAGAGCTTACAAAGCTCTATTTAGATTAGGAGAAGAAGTTTAGTAGGGAATTATATAACGTTCTTAATTTAAAATCGCGTATCTTCTATAACTATTACTAGAAGGTGGGAATAGAGTCTAATTAATACTATAACGCCTATTCTATTATACTTAGGGGCCGAGCTAGTACCTTCTATTATAATCGTTTGGCAGGAAAAGGATACAACTTTAACCGCATAATATATGAGTTAAGATGCCACGTTAAAACAGAAGAGAATAAGCAGCAGTATATATTAGAATAGAGAGAGTGTTGGGAATAAGGCAAGCGGTCGTCACGTAATGCCGCGGCACTAGCGTGGCGAGGAGTCTTAAGCTCCTCGCCCTTCCTCATTCCAAACATATCAAGCTTTTAACCAACATCACTGTAACCTACTCGAGTAGCCGTTATTAGTAAGTTACCCTGTGTGACCAACACTAATCAGTGGTTGAATATATAGTCAACTATAGAGCAGCTAGGTTTTCGAACAGAAGAAACAGTCTCGTGCAGGGGTGCCATATACGCTCATATAGAATGGATCCCGGCGATACTGTGCTACCTTAGACTTACGGAAAACTAGTAACAGAAGTGTTACTAAGTACTAGGAGATACTAAGTTGCGTCTATTATATAGAACAACCACGTTTACGAAGATTTGGTCGAGTACTTTAGGTCAGAAGTGTCACTAAACCTAGGGTCCCAAGTTAACGTCCAAAACGCGTTAAAACAACCATTTTAATACCTTCAGTATACCTTCGCAGACTGTAGGATCACAATCACTACCTAACTATACATTAAACAACCTTTATTTCCCTTAATTTTTATCAAAACGCGTTAAACAATCTTTAATAATAGCTATTATGGCGTTAACCTACCCGAAGAAGTACGAGGACAACATTAACCCAAAGATATAGAAAACCGCTATAATTAATCCTAAAGATGTTAATCAACAAGACTTAAACAGATTCTTATTATACTATATAGCATACTACAAAGACAGCAAATACAACGACACCATACTATGGTACTGTATAAAGAAGGACTTTGTTAGATAGATAAAGGAAATATAGGCTCCTGCAAATAAGGATATTATATAGGACTTCCATAACTTCCTATAGAAGAATAGAGTGTTCGTACCTATAGATAGGGGTGCCATTAGAGATAATATTTAGGAGCAAGTTATTAACGTAAAAGAAGAGCATAAATAGACTCTATAAGAGATTAAGCACCAACTACGCACTATAAGAAAGCTTAATTTACGATGGAACCCAAGCAATACACTATTAGAGACGCTTCTACCTCCGTCTTCAACTCCCCTATATCAACCAATTCAACCCGCAACTTCAACTACTGCCCTTTAGCAAGCACAAGATCCCCCTACTTCGCGATTTAACAGCCTTCGGACCCCACCAACTAGACCTACGTCCCCACTATAGCCTGCAATACAACTCCTACTTCCTCCATCTCAATCTCAAATCGGAGGCAGTGTAAAATTGCTTACAGAGCTTGCGAAGCTCTATTCAGATCAGAAGAAAAAGTTTAGTGGGGAATTATATAATATTCTTAATTTAAAACTATGTATCTTCTATAACTATTACTAGAAGGTAGGAATAGAGTCTAATAAATACTACAATGCCTATTCCGTTATGCTTAAGGGCCAAGCTAGTACCTTTTATTATAATTATTTAGCAGGAAAAGGATATAATTTCGACCGTATAATATATAAGTTAAGATGCCACTTTAAAACAGAAGAGAACAAGCAGCAGTATATATTAGAATAAAGAGAGACTATCTTTCTAAGGATTATTACTACAAACCTAGGTATCCCTCGGCTTAATTATCTTCAAAAGCTTTTTAATTAACTTTAGATAATTTAGCGTGGTTTATCCAAATTATATTAAAAGGATTTCAGCCTACGTAATTAAGTCATTAGCGTATGCTAAGGCGTTAAAGAATGCAACCTTGCTCTCTTTAATCCTGCAAATACTTATAAAGGAGTGTGTGCTCAATTAAGATCTTCTATTGGCACCGCTCTACGCTCTTAAGAAGTATAGCAATTTAACGCCTAACTCTAACCTACTTTAATCAACCCGCCTAACTAATACGATCACAACTAGACTGATCGAATATATAGTAGCCGTGGTAAGCAATACGGCAGAGGGTATAATCAACGACTATAAGGCAAAGGTGGAGGTCCTTATGGAGGTTCATTCCAAAGTAATTACTAGAAGAAGTGCTACGTTTATAAGAAACCAAATTGCTAGTTAACTAGGCATTCTCTTAATAAGCGAAAGGAGGCATATAATAAGTTTCGCTAAAGTGCAAGAAATGTTAAAAATTGTAAGGTTACTATAGCCTACTTCTAAAGCTTCCTAGTTTAATATAAAGGCGTAGAGGATCTTAAGGGTAAGGCTAATAAGGCCAAACAGCTTCTTATAGATATGGAAATTAAGGACTACTCTCCCAACTAATACTTCACTAAGTATGGTAAGGTAGATAGTATATAAACCGTCGCTGTTCTTAATAACTAATCTACGCTCCATACTATTACAAAGTTAGACATCTTTAATAAGCCAAAGGAGAGTTCTATATTCTCCTTTAATAATAGATACTCGGCGAATGTCTTCTATAGTATTATACCAGATACTAGAGCCGCAGGAGTATCTATAGTAGGAGAACCTTAAGTTCGAGCTCTTTAGCAGCTTAATAGCTCTGTTTAGATTAACCAATTAACGGCAGGCCAACATATAATTTGTTTTAGCAAGGGTACTGTAATCTCTCTTGGCACAATTAAGGTCAAAACCCCCTTAGGGTATATTACTTTCCACGTTATTCCCGCAAACACCCCGTTTCTATTTTGCATCAGAGATATGGATAAATTAGGCGTCAAACTTAATAACCTTAAGAATATACTTATTTAGGGAGATAATTGGGTGCCTATTATGCGCAAATAGGGTCATCCCTGGTTGCTCCTTTATTAACTAGAAAAGAGCGTTGCTTAAAGCCACTTAACCAAGTTAGAGCTATGTTAACTATACCGTTGTTTTAGCTACCTATCCATTTACCAATTACTTAGGGTTCTTTAGTAAGTAGGCTATAAAGTTAAGGTTAAGGCAATTAAGCATCTTATAAAGTACTACCATTACTGTTAAATAAACTAGAAGTCCCCTGGCTGATTTAAGTTTACCCTTAAAGATAACTACAACTTTAACTTCTATATTATCGTTGACGTTATGTATCTTAGCGGCAAGCTAGTACTCTAAGTTGTTAACCTCTTAACCTCCTTCTAAGCCGCATATTTCCTAAAGGATATATTAGCTAGGAACGTATGGGATACTCTTTAATTATATTAGATTAATGTCTACCTAGAACCCCCTAATTAAGTTATTTATAATATAGAAAGGAACTTCTTATCTATAGAGTTTTAGCAATAGGTAAAGGCAATAGAAATTAAGGTTAAGGAAGTCCCTATTAAAGCATATAATAGTGTTAGAAAAGTAGAATAATATTACACGCCATTACAATAAGCATATAAGATTATTTCTTTAGAACTAGAGGGCGCTAGCGAAGAGCTTATCTTATAGATGGCTATTAAGGCTATTAATAATTCCGCTGGCCTAAATAGGCTTATACCTATATTACTAGTCTTTAGCGCCTACCCTTAAATAACTAACAATTCTCTACCATCCCTATCCGTTATGCAACGAGTGGAGGCTATTCGCAAAGTAATAAAAGAGGTATGACGTCTCTACGCTACGCGCCAGGTTAACAACGCACTAGGAATAAGAAAGGGCCTAAATACCTTAACTATATTTAATCTACCACTCCAATCTAAGGTACGCGTATGGCGTAAAAAGGGAGGATAGTTAGGCCTATATAAACTTATTATAATTAATGGTTAGACTTGCACTCTTTAGATACCCTATAGACCTACTTAATTCCGCTTAACTGTTATTAAGCCCTACTATAGAAACGACAGTTCCAAGCCTTTATAGGATGCCCTAGAGGATACCTTAAAGAAGAACTATGATTAATGTACTCTAGAAGGCGACTATAATCCTAATATAATTGTAGCAGATGTGCCGCAACTATAACGCGGTAGAGGTCGCCTAAAGGGATCACGAAATTGCTAACACCTTATTAATTTTGAAGAGTAATTCGTTACCGCTATTAAGAGTAGAGATGAGTTATTAATGGCCTTTATAATAGCTAAAGAGAAGGCTGACTTTAAGCTCGCAAAATAGCTCTAAAAGAAAGGCCGTATTATAACTCTAGGAACTCCTTTCCAAGCATTTAATAAGCAGGAGATCAATAGTCTTATTATAAGAGGAGTCTTTAAATTTAAGAAGTATAACCCTACTAAGTTTAATAGAGTTCGCATCTTTAAGTTAAGAATAGTTAATAAGATTAAGGGTAAAGCCACTAATACCCTATTTAAGAAATTAAGGCTTGTTATCTAAGGTTATAACAATAATAGTAAAAAGGTAATTCTTACACAATCTCCTACAATTTAATAAACTAGTTAGTAGATTATTCTTACACTAGCTCCCTCCTTAATAAAAAATAGAATGGCGGTCTATTTATAAGATATTACTTAGGCCTATACCCAATTAGAGACGCACCTTTAGCGCTTAATATTGGCATACCTTCTAGAGTAAATTCGCCACTAATATCCCAAAGATACGATTATGGTTATGCTTAAGCCATTATATAGAATTGTAGAGGTAGGAACTTATTAGTGGGCTACCTACAGCAAGCACCATAAAAAGAAGCTTTTAATAACTACTTCTATATTTAACCCATGCTTTCTTATTATAACTACAGGAACTCTATTTGGAATTATTGGCATATAAACCAATAATATAATTATCTTAGGAGACGGCTAATTCTTAGCTCTTAAAGAAGATAAGCTAGTAAAGGCAAATCTTATAATAAAGCTAAAGGAAAAGCTTAATTTAATAATACTATTACTTTTTAATGGATGCATTCTCTCCCTAAACAAGGATTCTATTGCTTTGCGCCAGAAAGATTAAGGCAAGAAGATTAACGTTATTGACATTAATTTTCTAAAGCAAGGATACGTGGAGCAACACGCTTGCAAAGCTTATATTGCTTCTATCTATTAACCTAAGGCTTTATTTAATCTTTCTATTACCGCTTAATACCAGGAACCAACTAAGAATAATATTCTTGCCCTAAATAAGCGTCTTTCCTGGCAAATAAACCATCTTAATTGGGGACTACTCTATATACCTATTAATCTTCCTACCGCTAAGCTCTTTGTATTTGTTAATAGATCGTTTATAAATAATAAAGATTTTAGCTTCTAGCTAGGATATAAAATTATTATTATAAACGAATCTACTGGAGAGAATAACTTTATAATCTACGGCAATCTTATCTATTAGAGCTTAACTAAGAGTAAGTGCATTACCCGAAGCGTTCTAGTATTAGAGATATATAGAATGGTTGGCGGAGTTAATATAGCAATTGCAATTGGAACTACCCTAAAGATAATTATAGATTAACTTAAACTCCCTGTTATCCCTATAATTGTATGCACTGACTTATATTCCCTCTATAAGTATTTAGTTAAGCTTGGTACTATAAAGAAGAAGCGCCTTATAATTGATATTATAGCACTTCGGCAATTCTATAAATGGCGAGAACTCTTTAAGATTTAATAGATTAATGGCCAAGACAACCCAGTAGATGTAATAATAAAGGCAAACCCAAACAAGGCTCTAGAAACGTTTATTAACACAAACACTCTACGTATACAGGTTAAAGGTTAGGTTAAAAGGGAGTAGGAGTATAATAATCTATAGACCCTGATTCCAACTAGCTAATTAGGATTTTCCATCCCTAGGATAGAAAATTGCTATTGGCTCGCTTATAACTAGCGCCTTGGCGGCCCTAATATAATATACGCCTATAACTCTAAGCAAGAAAAGCACCACGTGCTAAGATATAAATTTTAGGACAGTGAGACTTATATTACAATGGCAATAGTAAGTAAGGAGGATTGATATTTGTTACGCTAGCCAAGCAGTATTTGTATATAAATAGCAACCATAAAAGAAGAGTTGCCAGTGTTGGGAATAAGGTAAGCGGTTGTTATATAACGCCGCGGCACTAGCGTAGCGAGAAGTCTTAAGCTCCTCGCCCTTCCTTATTCTAAACATATCAAGCTTTTAACTAACATTACTGTAACCTACTCAAGTAGCCGTTATTGGTAAGTCACCCTATGTGACTAATAGAGAGACTACCTTTTTAAGGATTATTATTATAAACCCAGGTGTTCCTTAGCTTGATTGTCTTTAAAAGCTCTTTAATTAACTTTAGATAATCCAACGTAGTCTATCCAAATTATATTAAAAGGATTTTAGCTGTCACGGGATAGGGGCAATGGCTACAGAGCGTATATATTCGAGGAGTCTACAAGACGTTGCGCGATCGATCGTAAGGGTCGAGGGCGTAAGGAGGTGATATACCTACGCGTAGCTGACGTAAGCTGTACGCGAGGTATACGCGAGAGCACGGGGCTCTCCTATGGAGGCCCCTACGGTGGGGTTCCGTGACATTAGCCTACGTAATTAAGTTATTAGCGTATGCTAAGGTATTAAAGAATGCAACCTTGCCCTCTTTAATCCTGCAAGTACTTATAAAGGGGTATATACCTAATTAAGATCTTCTATTAGCACTGCTCTGCGATCTTAAAAAGTATAGTAATTTAATACCTAACTCTAACCTACTTTAATCAACCCGCCTAACCAATACGATCACAACTAGACTAATCGAATATATAGTAGCCGTGGTAAGCAATACGGCAGAGGGTACAATCAACGACTATAAGGCAAAGGTAGAAGTCCTTATAAAGGTTCATTTTAAGGTAATCGCTAGAAGAAGTGCTACGTTTGTAAGAAACTAAATTGCTAGTTAACTAGGCATTCTCTTAATAAGCGAAAGGAGGCATATAATAAGTTTCGCCAGAGTGTAAGAAATATTAGAAATTATAAGGTTATTATAGCCTACTTCTAAAGCTTCCTAGTTTAATATAAAGGTATAGAAGATCTTAAGGGTAAGGTTAATAAGGCCAAACAGCTTCTTATAGATATAGAAATTAAGGACTACTTACCCAACCAATACTTTACTAAGTATAGTAAGGTAGATAGTATATAAACCGTTACTGTTCTTAATAACTAATCTACGCTCTATTCTATTACAAAGTTAGATATCTTTAATAAGCTAAAGAAGAGCTTTGTGTTCTCCTTTAATAATAGATACTTGGCGAATATCTTCTATGGTATTATGCTAGATACTAGAGCCGCAGGAGTATCTATAGTAGGAGAACCTTAAGTTTAAGCCCTTTAATAACTTAATACCTCTATTTAGATTAACTAATTAACGGTAAGTTAGCATATAATTTGTTTTGGCAAGGGTACTACAATCTCTCTTAGTATAATTAGAGTCTAAACCCCCTTAGGGTATATTACTTTTTATATTATTCCTATAAACACCCCATTTCTATTTTGCATTAGAGATATAGATAAATTAGGCGTTAAGCTTAATAACCTTAAGAATATACTTATTTAGGGAGATAATCAGGTACCCGTTATACGTAAGTAGGGTCACCCTTAGTTGCTCCTTTATTAACTAGAAAAGAGTATTGCCTAGAGCCACCTAACTAAGTTAGAGTTACGTTAACTATACTGTTAATTTAGCTACCTATCTATTTATTAATTGCTTAGGGTTCTTTAGTAAGTAGGCTATAAAGTTAAGGTTAAGGTAATTAAGTATCTTATAAAGTACTACTATTACTACTAAATAAACCAGAAGTTCCCTAGCCGATTTAAGTTTACCTTAAAGATAACTACAACTTTAACTTCTGTATTATTATTAACATTATATATCTTAGCGGCAAGCCAGTACTCTAAGTTATTAACTTCTTAACCTCCTTCTAAGCCGTATGTTTCTTAAAGGATATATTAGCTAGGAATGTATAGGATATCCTTTAATTATACTAGATTAATATTTACCTAGGACCCCCTAATTAAATTATCCATAATATAGGAAAGAACTTCTTATCTATAGAGTTTTAATAATAGATAAAGGCAATAGCAATTAAGGTTAAGGAAGTCCCTATTAAGGCATATAATAGTATTAGAAAAGTAGAGTAATATTATACGCTATTACGCCGCGTATATAAGATTATTTTTTTAGAACTAGAGGATGCTAGTAAAGAACTTACTTTATAAATAGCTGTTAAAGCTATTAATAATTCCGCTAGCCTAAATAGACTTGTACCTATATTACTAGTCTTTAGCACCTACCCTTAAATGACTAATAATTCTCTACTATTTCCCTCTATTACGTAATAAGCTAAAGCTATTTATAAGGTAATAAAGGAGGTCTAACGTCTCTACGCTATATACTAGGTCAGCGACGTACTAGAAATAAGAAATAGCCTAAATACCTTAACTATACTTAATCTGCCACTCTAGTCTAAGGTACGCGTATAGCGTAAAAAGGGAGGATAGTTAGGCCTATATTAACTTATTATAATTAATAGTTAAACTTACACTATTTAGATACCTTATAGACCCACTTAATTCCGTTTAACTATTATTAAGCCTTACTATAAAGATAACAGTTTTAAGCCTTTACAGGATACCCTAAAAGATACACTAAAGAAGAACCACGATTAATATGCTCTAGAAGGCGACTATAATCCTAATATAATTATAGTAGATATACTACAACCATAACGCAGTAGAGGTCGCCTAAAGGGATTATAAAATTACTAACACCTTATTAATTTTAAAAAGCAATTTGTTACCACTATTAAGAATAGAGTTAAGTTATTAATGGCCTTTATAATAGCTAAGGAGAAGGCTAACTTTAAGCTTGCAAAACAGCTTTAAAAAAAAGGTTGTATTATAACTCTAAAAGCTCCTTTCTAAGTATCTAATAAGCAAGAGATTAATAGTCTTATTATAAGAGGAGTCTTTAAATTTAAGAAGTATAACCCTACTAAGTTTAATAAAGTCCGCATCTTTAAGTTAAGAATAGTTAATAAGATTAAGGGCAAAGTTACTAATACCCTATTTAAGAAATTAAGGCTTATTATCTAAGGTTATAATAATAATGGCAAGGAGGTAATCCTTCTGTAATCTCCTATAATTTAACAAGCTAGTTAGCGGGTTATTATTACACTAGCTCCCTCCTTAATAAAGAATAAAATGGCGGTTTATTTATAAGATATTACTTAGGCCTATACCTAATTAAAGACGCACCTTTAGCGCTTAATATTGGCATACTTTCTAGAGCAAATTCGCCACCGATATCCCAAAGATACGATTATAGTTGTGCTTAAGCCATTATATAGAATTGCAGAGGCAGGAACTTATTGGTAGGCTACCTATAGTAAGCACTATAAAGAGAAGCTTCTAATAACTACTTCTATATTTAATCCCTACTTCCTTATTATAACTATAGGAACCCTATTTGGAATTATCGGCATATAAACTAATAATATAATTATCTTAGGAGACAACTAATTCTTAGCCCTTAAAGAAGATAAGCTAATAAAGGCAAATCTTATAGCAAAGCTAAAGGAAAAGCTTAATTTAACAACACTATTACTATTTAATAAATGTATCCTCTCCCTAAACGAGGATTCTATTGCTTTACGCCAAAAGGGTTAAGGTAAGAAGATTAATGTTATTAACGTTAATTCTCTAAAGCAAGGATACGTGGAGTAACGCGCTTACAGAGTGTATATTGCTTCTATCTATTAACCTAAGGCTTCCTTTAATCTCTCTATTGCCGCCTAATACTAGGAATTAACTAAGGATAACGTTTTTGCCCTAAATAAGCGTCTTTTCTAGTAAATAAACTATCTTAATTAGGGACTACTCTATATACCTATTAATCTTCCCACTACTAAGCTCTTTATATTTGTTAATAGATTATTTATAAATAATAAAGATTTTAGCTCCCAGCTAGGATATAAGATTATTATTATAAACAAATCTACTAGAGAGAATAACTTTATAATCTATAGCAATCTTATCTATTGGAGCTTAACTAAGAGTAAGCGCGTTACTTAAAGTGTTCTAGCGTTAGAGATATATAGAATAGTTAGCGGAGTTAATATAGTAATTACAATTAGAACTACCTTAAAGATAATTATAGATTAACTCAAACTTCCTATTATCCCTATAATTGTATATACCAATTTATATTCCCTCTATAAGTGTCTAGTTAAGCTTGGTACCATAAAGAAAAAGCGCCTTATAATTAATATTATAGTACTTTAGCAATCCTATAAACAGTAAAAACTCTTTAAGATTTAATAGATTAATGGCTAAGATAACCTAGTAGATATAATAATAAAGGCAAACCCAAATAAGGCTCTAGAAATGTTTGTTAACACAAATACTCTATATATACAAGTTAAAGGTTAGGTTAAGAGGGAGTAGGAGTATAATATTCTGCAAACCCTAACTCTAACCAGCTAATCGGGATTTTCTATCCCCAGGATAGAAAATCGCTATTAGCTCGCTTATAACTAGCGCCTTAGCGGCCCTAACATAATGTCTAATTACAACTCCTAAGCAAGAAAGCACCACATATTAGGAGGCAAATTTTGGGACAGCGAAACTTATATTATAATGGCAATAGTAAGTAAGGAGGATTGATATTTGGTACGCTAGTTAAGCAGTATTTGTATATAGATAGCAACCACAAAAGAAGAGTTGCCAGTGTTGGGAATAAGGCAAGCGGTTATCACGTGTTGCCGCGGCACTAGCGTGGCGAGGAGTCTTAAGCTCCTCGCCCTCCCTTATTCCAATAATCATAAGCTTTTAACCAACATCACTATAACCTACTTAAGTAGTCGTTATTGGTAAGTCACCCTGTGTGACCAACAATATCTATTACGGAATAAAGTATAAGGGATAGTGTAGCTTCTTCTACTAACTAGCCAACCTAGATTAATATATAACATATTAATTCCTTTTAACCCTAGAGAGAAGTCTTCCTCTAGGGTTCCTCTTTTTCTAACTCCGCGCTATCCTCCTATATTAGTAAAACTTTATCTATTTTTACCTTTATTAGGTAGTCCTTAGTAAATTAGTCCTTTTAGCTGTATAAGAAGTAAGCTCCTTAATTGCTAAGGGCTTATTTATAGGGGTTACTATATATAGGCCAAGTATGCGCTAGACCTGCAATAGGGCTAGCTACTAAATTAACGGCGGGCTATATAGCTAGTACTATAGAGGTTACTAATTATGCTAGGGCACTACGGGCTGTTTTTATAGCGCTTATAGTCTGGTTTAAAGAGTTTCTAGCTTTATACCACTTATTATATACCTTAATTTAATAGAGGCCTTAATTAATAGCTAAGCACTAGTCTATTAGTTCCTTTAGCGTCTATATAGTGGTAAAAACTAGCAGTATAGCTCGCTATAGGTCTAAGGTAAGCTTATTAAACAGGTCTAGTAGCAGATCTTTATAGAAAATTTAGGCTTAGCTGGCTAGATATAGAAAGTAGATCTAAAAGGCTAAAAAGGTCTTCGTTATTTTTATATTAAGGGCTTTATAATTAAGGCGGGCGTTTTATATCTTAAAGGGGTCCTTATAAATAGAAGATAGGTAGTTAATTATCTTTTCTCCAGAGAAGAAGGGGTCTACTAAGTCCTAGGCATATTATAGACATAGATATATCTATATATCCCTACCGGTACGGCTAAAGATATAGGCCATCTTAGCTTAAGTAGTAGGGAAGTAGTCCGTATTAACTTTAAGCTTATTTTATAGTTAAAGCTTCTAATTATTAAATATAGGATTAGTTCTGTCTATAAGTAATAGGGGGTCCGCAACCTTTATAGACTATAACAATATTAATGCTGTGCGTTATACTAGGGCCTTAAGGATTATAGTAAGTCTCTAGGTATTTAATAACTTCTTACTATAACGGGACTAGCCCAGTTACAGTAGGAATGTCTTAGTGAAATACTTAATAGATAACTATTTAAAACTATCTATAACTGTCTGCGACTGTCTGCAACTATCTATAATTATCCACTATAATCTACCGTTTTCTACTAGCGCTGTAATACTAAAGTCTGTTAAAGACCGCGTGTATATATATATATATATATATATTAACCACCAAGACCCCTAACTATTTAATTATATAATTCTCTTGTTATTCCTTTCTCTTTTTTATATAATATCTTATTCTTTATAAGAGCTATATACCCTTAAATTTAGATAGAATTTATATTATTCCTTTGAATCTTCCTCAAAGCCTCTTCGCGCCCTTATACTATATTGCATTAAAATAACTACTATTAAAATAGTAAACAAACCTAGGTCTCCTTTAATAACTATAAGCATTATATCCCTAGTTAGGGAACAGTTAACCATAATATAATAGTCCTTTATAGATGCCTTAGCTTAGTAGTAGGCTGCACTAAAAGCCCAATATTAATAATTAATGGAAGCACTCTGCAAAGAACTCCATAATATTAAAGTACTTATATTAGAGACCCTAATACTACCTATAAATAAAATTAATATAACTATATCTAAGCCTAGCCCCTTAAATGCAAACTCTAAACTAGTAATAGTAACTTAACCCATATCTATAATAAATTTAATACCTACTATAAAATCTAAGGGGTCGTTCGGTTGCAATATGGAGGCCTTATATTCCAGTTCATAATCTGTTGATTCGGAGTGATTTTGTCTACACAGCCTCAAAAATTTAATGTTCCTCTCACCGCTCGCAAAACGCCAGAATAGCACGCTAAAATATTGGCAACTTTACTGTATACAGCTTCTGAAATGGAGCTCTTGGCGTCATTTCAATATGGAGCTCGAAGCTCCTGTTACAGATTCCAGTTTAATATGGAGGCTTCATATTTGCACACGTCCGTGCAACCCGTAGAGCCACAGACGCGTGTCAAATCGGGAAGGAACGCGCTCTTTCTGCCGGACTTTCAGTTCATATTCAATCTGACGGTTTTGCAACCGAACGTTCCCTAAAAAGCTCCCTAATCCTCTAATATTTAATAGAAATTAAAATAACCTACATCTCTTTATAACCAAGCTCTATTTTAAACTTTTAATAAACTATAACTAATACCCTACTAAAGCTAGTAAGGTTAACTATAGAATGTCTTATTTAAGTAAGGACGCTATATATACTATAGATCCATTCTTCTATAATAGTACCTTTATTAATTTTAAAACCTTTATCTCTCTACTAGAACGAATATATAATAACGCTAGCTATAAATATATAGCTGTTACTAAACTTAAAAACCTATAATAACGGAACCAAGACTTCATTAGCTTCTTTTTAGAATTTTTTGGCCTTATTAGTAAGCTAAATTGGAATAAAGCCGCTAGAGTCGCTGCCCTTTAATAAGCTATTTCGGATAAGATTAGATCCTAATTAGTAGGTAGAGAACTGCCAAAAAAACCTATCTAAATTTGCTATAATATATTAATAAATTAATAAGGACTTTTAATATAATAAATAGACCCGTTCTCTAAATCCAACTATGTTACGGCGCTGGTACGCGTCACCTAGTCAGGGGTTCGCTTACGCCTTGGCGCGTATACATAGACGTGTCCGTTCCACGACCTTCTTCTTCTCCTCAGTTTTGATATCCTCGTCGATAGACAATCCAATTGTACAGGCTTGCATACGTTCTTTACGGCGCTCGTGCCTCGATTGACTGCGTCGCTGTGACAAACTATATCTTATATCCAAAACTCTATAAACCTAGTATATATCCTAAAGCACGATCCGTCTCTAAAACCTAAAAGCCCTATATACAAACCTATAGACCTTAATACCGCTTAATTCTATATACCCTTAGGAACTAATAAATAAAGAACTTGAGCCACAAATAGAGAATACTTTAGATATGGTAAAAAGGGATATATTTAAAGAAATTATCAAACCTACCCTTTTAAAAAGATCCGCTATAGTTCCTCCCGGTCCTTAAATTATACTTACTCTATAAATTATACTTAGTTACTATAAAGTATCTCGCCTTTAGTTAACTTAGAAAATAAATTATCCTAGGGCCAAGTCGCGCCTTAGGATAAAAAGTAGAAGAGTATAAGTGTCTAGGCTCTTCTAGCGCTAATATATAACACAACTCCCTTAATATACTTGATAAAATTTAAATACTTAGAAAATAGAAGGAAGGATAAATCTTAATAGATAGCAGAGCCACTAGTATAGGCTTTATTAATATAAACTACGCGAAAACTTAACGCCTAAATTTAAAGAAACTTAATAAGCCCTAAGGCCTATAAGGCTTTAATGGTAAACCCTTAATATATAGCAAATTAACGCACTATGCTTTAGTAAAAATACAGATAGGCAAACACCTTAAATATATTTCCCTGTTTATTATACCCTTAAAGCAATATAAAGTTATACTTAAACACAGATGGATAAAGCAACACAACCCCTTAATTAATTTGGTTAAAAAAATACTAAAGTTTTATATAACTTACTGCCAAAGCTATTGCTTAAAATACTATATGCCCTATAAACATACACATAACTATTTAAATTTAACACAATATAAATTACCCTTACTATAAACCTTAAACTAAAATAATAAGGCCATAACTACTAATTATAGTAAAGAATGTAAAGATAATTTGTTAAAACCTTTTAAAATTCGTATAATATAGGCCGCGCCCTTTATCTTATTAGCAAAAAGACAAGATTATAAAATCTTTACTATAACTATAAAAGATATTAAAAAAGTACTAAAACCAAAATTATATACTAATCCTTAACCTCTTATACCCAAAGAGTACTATAATCTAATTAATAAGTTTAAAAAAAGATTTATAGACTAACTAGCCCCGCACTAAGATAAGCATAATTTTAAGATAGAACTTAAGCCTAGTATAATACTAAAGTTTAGTCTGCTATATGGTATACTATAAGAAGAACTACTTATAATGCAATAATACCTTAACAAGTATCTAAAAAAAGGATTTATTCGCCCTAGTTAATCTCTATTTACCTTACCTATACTATTTATTAAAAAGCCAGGAGGAGGCTTAAAATTCTATATTAATTACTAAGCTCTAAATATAATTATAATTTAAAACTAATATCCAATTCCCCTAATTTAAGAAATGCTTAACTATTTAGTAAAGGTATAGTACTTTATAAAGCTTAATATAGTTACTACCTTTAATAAAATCCGTATATATAAAGGAGATAAGAAATATATAGCTTCTTGTATATAATAGGGACTCTTTAAATACCTAGTAATGCTATTTAGCGTAAAAAAGGTCCCGGTACGTTTTAGTAATATATTAATAATACGTCTTATAAATTCTTTAATATATTTATTACTGCGTATATTAATAATATCTTAATTTACTTATCCTTACTTTTTAAACATTATAAATATATTATATTATTCATTGCTTAACGTCCGATTCAGATCCCTGTTAGGCCCACGCGGACTACTCCTTATATACATGTGGGGAGAAAACTCTATTTAAGAAAACCCCGTGATCCGTCTCCCTGCCTTTTGGGGCTCGCTTACGAGTCGCCTGCGAGTCACTAGTGGTGCTCTACTACCTTACTTTTTGACCTCCTTGGGAACCACTGCTGCCGTAACAAACCTACGGACGCGCTAGTATTACACACTGTACTCTACTCCTATAGGGTTATTAGGGGGCGCCTATTACTCACCCCTTTGCCTTCTATTGCTATTTCCTTTGCAACCCGGAACTGGTCTAGCACATTTTGGCCAATAAGCCACCGGGTAGCCGCCTTGAGGCCTTTCTGTGTTGAGAGCAGTGTATTATAGTTTTCTATGCCAGCTGCTGAGAGCATTGCTTCTCGGCCGGTGCGTAAGGGGCATAACAGTATTACGTGTTTTGGTGTCTGTCTTGGCCAGCCACATTCGCACCTCGGGCTACCCACTAGGACACCCACCCAGTGAAGCCAATCTTTTAGTTATAAATATATTAGAATGATTCTTAAACGCTTATAAGATGCAGGCTTATAATATAATATTAAAAATACAAGTTCTACACGTCTAAGGTTATATAATTATTCATTGCTTAATGTCCAATACGGATCCCTATTGGGCCCACGTGGACTACTCCTTATTTACATATGGGGAGAAAACTCTGCTTGAGAAAATCTAAGGTTATATACTTAGGCTTAATTATATCCCGTAATAGAATTAAAATAGATCCTAAGAAAGTTGCTGTAATTATAAACTAGGAAAGCCCTAGTAATATATAAAACATTTAAGGATTTCTAGGATTCGCAAATTTCTATTATTAATTTATTAACTACTTCTTAGAAACTACTTAGCTATTAGTAAACCTGATAAGAAAGAATATAAAATTTAAATAGACCACTAAATATGAATAAGCTTTTAATAACCTAAAGCATCGTTTTATAACTGCTCCAATTCTTACCTACTTTAACCTTAACTTTAAATATATTATTAAAACAGATTTGTCTAATTATACACTAGGAGGAGTATTATTATAATATAATAAGAATGGCGAGCTATATCTAGTAGCCTTTCTCTTTTAAAAACTTACCCCTACTAAATTAAACTATAAGATATATAATAAGGAACTGCTTATAATTATTAGATACTTTAAATAATAGCGTTCTAAGCTTAAAGGATTGTTGTTTCTAATACGCGTATTAACGGACTATAAGAACCTATAGTACTTTATAACTATAAAGCAATTAATATAGCACTAAATTTATTAGGCTAAATACCTCTTATAATTTAACTTTAAGATTATATACTAACTAGGCAAACTTAATTAGAAGCCTAATATATTAATATAATAATTATAAGACCTACCTATAAACGCTTTAGATAAACAGATTACAAATTAATTACAGATCTTATTGCCCCCTAAATATTTTAAAAAACTACGCCCTATATTCCTAGACGCGGAGCTTAATAGAAATAAATTAGAAATTAATAAATGGGAAATGGATATTAATAAACTAATAGAGCATAAATATAAGGACAACCCTTAGATAATAGATATAATAAAAGCAATCTAAATAGGGAAACGACAATATAAAGATATTATACTTACTAAATGTGAAATCCGTAATAAAAATTATACTATTAATAGAAGATAGTAGTCTCGAATTCCAAACCCTTATAATTTAAAATACTCAAATTTATATATAACTTTTCTATAATAGGACATTCTAGCTATATAAAGATGTATAAAATAGTTTAATAAGTGTATTACTGGCCTATAATATACAACTATATATAAAAATACGTCTAAGTATACAAAACGTGTATTTATAGAAAGACTTCTTATATAAAGAAATAAGGAGTACTCTAACTATTATTAATTCTAATATAAAGATGGCGTAATATCTTAATTAATTTTATAGTAGACTTACCTAACAGCAATGGATTTATAAATATTATAGTAGTAGTTAACCGCCTTATATAAATGCAGCATATAATTCCTATAGACTTAATTAACGCTATCTTATATTAGCTAAATATTTTATTAAACACGTCTTTAAGCTGTATAGACTTTCTAATTTAATACTATCTAACTACGGAAGCTAGTTTATTTTAGACTTTTAGCAAGCTTTATATAAACAATTAAGCATATAAACATAACTCTTAACTATATTTTATCCGGAAACAGACGGTTAAACTAAAATTATAATTATAATTATAGAACAATACCTATAAATATACCGCTTTTACTTATAAAATAACTAGGAAAAGTAGCTGCCTTTAGCTAAGTTTACTGCAAATAATATAATAAACAAATTAATAGGCGTAACGCCGTTTTACGCAACCTATAGATAAGACCCTTATTTTAGATTTAAACTATAACCTAAAATCAATATAATAGGACCCATAATTAAGCGGATTTAGTTAATTAATATATAACTTTACTAATTAAATAAAATAGTTAATGGAACTACTATAAAGTAAATTAATATACGCTTAAATAGTATAGGAATAGTATGTAAATAAAGAACGAGCTCCCGCGTAGGACTTTAAAGAAGGTAATATAGTTTACCTAAATACATAAAACATAAAGACTTAACGGCCCTTAAAGAAACTTAATTAGAAATTTGCGGGCCTATACTAAATTAAGAAGAAACTAGGCCTATACACCTATAAGCTTAAACTGTCAACTAAGATAAAAATACACTTAATGTTTTATATAAGCTTACTGCAACCTTTAAAGGGTAAACCTTTAACTTATAAAGTGCCGCCACTACCTTCTATAATTATTAACAATAGTAATAGTTCTTACTTTATTAACTTAATTAATAATATATAATAAAAAACATAATCTAAATAATTTAAACTTCTTATTAAGTGGGAAGGATATAAAATATAAACCTAGGAAACCTATAACTAGATTAAAGCTAACTTATCTTCCTTAGTAAAAGAATTCTATAAGGACTATCCTTCGCGGCCTACTCTAGCTAGATAAATATAATATAAAGGTAAATAACTACTACCTAATATAAATACACGAAACACAATAGAAGGAAACTTAAATTTAAAAAGAACTTATAATATGGTTATATAACATATAAGATATTAAGAAACTTTAATCGCCGGTTAAAGTTATCTAATTAGTTAGATTTACCTTACTAAGACCACTACCTAACGTAAAAATACAACCTATAATAAATTATAAATTCTTAACTAAATTAAATTATTTTAGACCTTTGGCTAAAGGGGGGGGTAACTATAATAGGACTAGCCTAGTTATAGTAGGAATATCTTGGTAAAACACTTAATAAATAACTATCTAAAACTATCTGCAACTGTCTGCGACTATCTATAACTATCTACAATTATCCGCCACAATCTACCGTTTTCTACTAGCGTTGTAATACTAAAGTCCATTAAAGACCACGCGCGTATATATGCATATATTAACCACCAAGATCCCTAACTATTTAATTATATAATTCTCTTATTATATAATTCTCTTCTTTATATAATATCTTATTCTCTATAAGAGCTATATACCCTTAAATTTAGATAGAATTTATATTATTCCTTTAAATCTTTCTTAAAGCCTCTTCGCGCCCTTATACTTACTAGGTATAAGTGTATCTCTAGTTTTAAGCAGCTCTTAAAGCTGTTTAATTTTAGTATTAACTGCTATAAACTCTTCCTAGGGTGGTAAAACAGCGACTATTTTACTATTGGAGGTATTTATAGATCCTATAGCGGCTTTACCAGCTACTATATTTCTTAGCATAGTAGTAAGGGTATTAGGTAATTTTTAGTATTTATTTATTTTTCTAGGGGTTCTAGTCTATGCGTGTCCTATTCTTAGGTTTTGCGTTCTATTTATATTCCTTTAGTTTTTAGGGTTCTATCCTATCCTTATAGTCCTAGTAATGTCCTTAGGGTCCTATTCTATGTCCTTATCCTATTTATAGCCTTATAGATATATTTAAGTTCCTTTTTAAAAAGAAAGAGTAGTATAAGCCCCCGATAATATTAGCAACCCGGTTAATTAAGGTATAAGTATAGCAAGAGGGTCGCGCAAGCCTATATAATTAGATTGTCTATAAATAAGAATCTAAAGCCAGAGAAAGGAAAGGAGAAGAATATATTAGCAAAATATAGTACCCTTTCAATGGCCTCAATGGTTGGTGGTTGACGCAATTGGCGCGCAGTTAAGGTTATTTAGCAACTTAACCGACTAGCCTATGTCGTGTTTTTTTAATACGCAGCCTGCGCGCAGCCTATGCGCAACCTATATATAACCTATATGCAACCTGCCAGTAATCTGCGCATTTGGCAACTATAATTATATTTACCTCTTTTATACTAATAATATATTTTAAATAAATAAAAGCTACTTTAAAGCTATTTATAAGGCTAGCAAAATAAATAATATTATTTTAGATAATTTAATATAATATAGCAATGGTTCTCTTCTACCTATCTACCTATTAACTTACCTACCTGCCTATATCGCCTACCTATCTACATTGCCTACCTGTCTGTATTGCCTACCTATTTATATCTGCCTACCTATTTATATCTGCCTATCTATTAGCATCTGCCTACCTATCTATATCTGCTTGCCTATCTGTATCTACTTACCTATCTACATTGCCTACCTATCTGTATTGCCTACCTATTTGCATCTATCTACCTGTCTATATCTGCCTACTTATTAGCATCTGCCTACCTGTCTGCATCTGCTTGCCTATTTGCATTTACTTACCTATCTATATTTGCCTACCTATTAGTATCTCCCTATTTGTGCCTACCTATCTATACTACCTTAATTCGATTAATTAATCAAATCGTTTATAGTGCTCGCTGGCTAGTTGTTGTTGTCTAGCTTTAGCAACAGTTGTCTGGTTCTAGCAACGGTCGTCTAGCTCTAGCAATAGTTGTCTAGTTCTAGCGACGGTTATCTAGTTCTAGTAATAGTTATCTAGTTCTAGTGACGGTCGTCTAGTTCTAGCGATGGTCGTCTAGTTCTGGCGACGGTTGTTTAGCTTTAGCGACAGTTGTCTAGTTCTAGCGACGGTTGTCTAGCTCTAGCGATAGTTATCTAGTTCTAGCAACGGTCGTCTAGCTCTAGCAACGGTTGTCTGGTTTTAGCAACAGTTGTCTAACTTTAAAAACGGTTGTCTGGTTTTACAGTTAAATGCACAACCAGCTTCACCCCCCCCCTTTAGCGAGCGCTGCGAAATTTTGAATTCGGTACGCGTATCCAATCTTGCTTAATTGCCACCAACTGTACATAGTAATCGAAGCGAAGCCCTATGCTTGGCTGTAAGAACCTTATTCCTAACAAATCTAAAGCTGTCCGCGATTGGTCTTCCTGTGGTGTCATAATTATTGTCAAATATTGTAAGGTTTCTACCTATCCTCTACCCGTAGTATGGCTCTGTAAATAGGCCCATATCAGCACGCTCTAATTAAGGATCTTCTTTGGCTTGGAGCAACTTGAGTAGAGTATACCTCCGCCGCTGGTTGTATAATTCGCTTAATTGCCTTAATTAGAAGGAACTTACGAGTCTTTAGCTTAACTCTGGCATCTTTAAACAGTAAAGGTGGCTAGTTCCTACTAAGCAATCCAATAATTGTGGTAATACTAATGCGGCTAGAGGAGAAGCCAAATCTCTTTAGTAATAAGTTATAGTGGCTAATCTATAATACGTTCAACGTCGTAGTAAGCCGCTATACGATATTTCGAGAGCTCTATTTAGCTAGCTGGATAAGAAAGCGGGTAAGTTAATTAAATCCTCTAGTATAGAGCTTAGAAAGTAGCTTATATGAAGAAGTGTTGCCAGGTAGCCCTTAAACGTAGCGCTCACGATTGCGATATATATTTTGCTATTATATCATAGTATACTGCCAATTAACTGGTATTTATAGATGAGTTAGGTGCGGATTCAAAAACAGGCGTACGGAAGGTAGGCTAGGCTCCTTTTAGTATTGTATTAGTCTTACAGACGCTATACAATTAGGGTGAGAGGAGGCTTAATATACTGCCTACGTATACGATTAACGGCGTACTAGCAGCTTTGGTATATAAAGGCTCAACAAATAGCAAAGGCTTTAAGTTCTAGGTAGCAAATACTCTTCTACTATAGTATAATCGCTTTCCTGCTGAGCGATTAGTAGTAGTTATAGATAACGCCAGCTTCTATTATTTGGAAAGGATGCAGTCTCTCTTTAACGCCTTTAGCATTAAGCTGGTGTATTTACCTCTATACTCACCTAATCTAAATCCAATTAAAGAGTTTTTTGGAGAGCTGAAGGCCTTTATTTGGCAGGAGTGGTACTCTTGGCTAGAGTACCCAGAAACCTTTGGCTATAGCTTTAAGGCGTTCCTTCTTTAGAGTATAAATAAGGTTAGTAGTAAGAGTAAGAGCGCAAGAGGCCATTTCCGATATAGTGGATACAATTGTTAAGGTTTTTGGGGTAAGAGTTATAATTGATCTTTGGCGGCGTTCTTAACCGTATATAATATTTGTAAATACACCAAAAGGCTCTATATGGGGTGTCTTTGTTACTATAGGGGCGCCAGCAGTGATAAAGACACCTTATATTTTATTAATTATAATAATCTATATCTTAAAGAACCCAGATATAGGGCGTCTCTGCCACTGCAGGGGCGCCAGCAGTGGTAGAGACACCCTATATTTTGCTAATTATCTATGTCTTAAAAACTTCCCTCAAGCTATATACAACGCTTATTTACCCACTTCTTTAAGTCCTTCTATAGCCGTCTTATAATACCTAATTTAACACCAGCACTAATAAGCTCCTTAATAGGATCAGCACTATTAGATTTATTACGTAGGAGCTTTAAGTCCCACCTTAAATCACAGATAACTTTATACGCAGCTTCAAAATTAGCCTCCCAGTCAAAATCGCTAGCTACACTCTACCTCTAATACTTAAAGAACTCCTCTAGATCCTTTACGCAGTTAATACCTTGTGGCCGGTATATTAGTAATATAGGTAAGAATAATAAGGGCAGTCAGCTTACTAGTATACGAGTAATTTGCTAATCTAATATTAAGCCTATAGAGCTAATATAAAAGTAATTAATAACGCCTAGGCTATTAACTGTAGAGCTTTTACTTAAGGCAGATTAGCGTACTCTTCTACCACCTTTTCCTCTTGTCACCGCTCTCTCAGTAAGCCAAGTAGTAAGCTTATAAGGTAGATTCTTAATATTTACAATACCTTGCTAAATACCAGTTACCCACTCCCGTAAGTCCTTATTTATCAATTTGATATCTACCTGGCCAAGTACATAACACCAATTGGCGTTAGGATAGTGCTTTTTACAGCGCCAATACCTAGTAAGCTTAACTCGCAAGCCCATCAAATTTACAACACTACTGGTAGGTACGTAAGGCGTTATATTAAGCTCTAAGCTCTGCGAGGGCGTTGGAAGTTCATTACAGAGTTAATTAATTATTAACGGGCAAAAGCTACCTCTAGAGTAAGAGGCTGCTGGCTAATTTCCATCCGGAGTATATACAATTAAGAGGTTAATAGTTAGAGCCTTAATCTCGCCATATCTATTAGTATGTTAAGCCCATACAATAAGTTACGTGTCAATCTTCTACCACTAATTTATAACTTTAGAATCTATATTAAACCTAATATCACAAACGCCTATATGCTAAGTGTTAACCTTTACCTTAATTAGCCGGAGCTTAACACAAATACCTTGCTCTCAACAACGCAGCTCCCTCTCGCAAATAGGAAAGACTTAAAGTCGCTAAAGATTATAACATTAAAGGCTTGCATTAACGAGAGTTTTAGTAAACGCTGGCTCCTTTAGATATTGAATTAATATATTATAATTATAAGTAATAAACACGCCGCCGCTAGCTCTTCCTATATTATTAATCTCACTCTCTACGCGTAGGTAAGGTAGCGGAGTTATTTCTTCTTTATCCTTAATTATATTTTGTGGAGGAGCCCAAGAAGCCCAAGAAGCTTAAGAAGCTTGAGCAGCTACCCAAGAGGCTATAGCTTGATATCACGGTGTTGACATATTTGACTATAGGTAGGTAGGATCCTGTGTTAGATACGGCGACTTATACGGCCTTAATTGAGTCAATCGGCTAATCTGACTTTAAAAAGCCTATTGGCTCTGCGTACAAGAAGTCTGCTGACTTTGTATATAGTTAAGCTAAGCCTCCATATCTTCCTCATTGTCCTTATCTATAGCTTCTAGATTGTTTTCTATTTTCTTAAGCTCCTCTAATGTAAAGTCTAACTGAATGGCGTTGTATTCGCGTCTTGGCGGCTGTTGTAGGGCACCCCGGTAAGAAGTCCACAAAGGCAGAGGCGTATGCAATAAGGAGGGAGGAAGGAAGCTTTGTTAATTTCATTAAAGGCAAGGAGACATACCTATTAATTGAGCCGCTACGCGTTTTAAAGGAGGATTTATATTAAAGGCAAATTAATAATTTTACAGCACGATTTTGGATTGATATTGAGACTTTAGTAAGCCAGCCAGGTAAGTTCTGAATAGCTTTAATTTGATTACCCCTAGCAACTAGCACGACCCTTACATGCAGGCACTTGGCTTCGCTTCGATTACTATGTACAGTTGGTGGCAATCAAGCAAGATTGGATGCGTGTACCGAATTCAAAATTTCGCAGCGCTCGCTAAAGGGGGGGGGTGAAGCTGGTCGTGCATTTGACTGTAGCAACGGTCGTCTAGCTTTAGCAACAGTTGTTTGGTTTTAGCGACAGTCGTCTAACTCTAGAGACGGTTGTCTGGTTCTAGCGACGATTATCTAGCTCTAGTAACGGTTGTCTGGTTCTAGCGACGGTTGTCTAGTTCTAGTAACAGTTGTCTGGCTCTGGCGATAGTTGTCTAGCTCTAGCGATGGTTGTCTGGTTCTAGTAACAGTCGTCTAGTTCTGGCAACGGTTGTCTAGTTCTAGTGATAGTTATCTAGTTCTAGCAACGGTCCTCTACTAGCTGCCGTTTTAGTGCCTCCCTAGATAGGGAGGATGTAAGAAAGGAAAGAAGGGTAAAAAAATAAGGCGGCTACATAGGCAGAGACACGTGTAGACGCTATTAGGAATATAGCGGGGACCCAATGCAGAGCTTCGTGTAGAGCCTCCGTACGCAGAGCTTCGCGCAG
>Ga0307507_10000663_pt1 | contig 74690 bp, 20 predicted proteins | sample 7_EM_MG_FD_207223 | JGI IMG/M metagenome (GOLD analysis project Ga0307507, IMG submission 207223) | Populus trichocarpa ectomycorrhiza microbial communities from riparian zone in the Pacific Northwest, United States - 7_EM | ecosystem: Host-associated > Plants > Roots > Unclassified | place... | reverse complement strand
AACGACTAGCCAGCGAACACTATAAACGATTCGATCGATCGATCGAATCAAGGTAGCACAGACAGGTAGGCACAAACAGGGAGATGCTGACGGGTAGGTAGATGCAGACAGGTAGGCAGATGCAGACGGGTAGGCAGATGCAGACGGGTAGGCAGATGCAGACAGGTAGGCAGATGCTAACGGGTAGGCAGATATAGACAGGTAGACAGATGCAAACAGGTAGGCGATGCAGACAGGTAGGCAATGTAGACAGGTAGGCGATGCAGACAGGTAGGCGATATAGGCAGGTAGGTAGATAGGTAGAAGAGAACCATCGCTATATTATATTAAATTATCTAAAATAATAATATTTATTTTGCTAGCCTTATAAATAGCTTTAAAATAGCTTTTATTTATTTAAAATATGCTATTAGTATAAAAGAGGTAAATAGCTTTAAATATAATTATGGTTGCCAAATGCGTAGATTACTGGCAGGTTGCGCGCAGGCTGCGTGTTAAAAAAAACACGATATAGGCTAGTCGGTCGAGTCGCCAAATGCCCTCAACTGCGCGCCAATTGCGTCAACCACCAACCATTGAGGCTATTGGTAGGGTACCATATTTTGCCGATGTATAGTATTCTCAGTCTGCTAAGTTTAAATTAAGACTGGTAAGTAATTATAAGAGAGGTGGTCATCGCTAAATAAAGTACGGTTTAGAGAAGTCTCCTGCCTTTATGCGCTCTCATCTAAATTGTCATTATTGTCGTCATTATTATCGTTAAACTAATCGCGATTGCCCTTAGAGCCAATTGCTGAATATATAACACTATCCGTAGAATTCTAATCTTCTTTAGCTAAAAATTCGCCCGTAGTTAAGATCTAATTACTAGAGTCTCCTAGATTAGAAGACATATTGCGATTCTTATTGGTAGTAGTAGGGGCGCCAGAGGTAATAGATCAATTATCCTTATTCTTGCACTCTTACTTAGCAGCCTGCCGTCCATTACCATTCTTATCTAATAGAGGGCCTAAAACTTCCTTATTACCATCTAGATCCTCTTCCTTGATATTAAAGTAAGTAATATTAGGTAGAGCCTCCACTATGGCCTAGTGGGCAGGTAGCACCAAAGTAAATAGCTAAAGATCTCTCCTATATAGGCGGCGAAAAGGCGTACAGCTAATTGTCTTATGGTATATGTAATTAATTAAGGCTATAACTACCGGGTAAGCCGCCGCCCATTACAAGGTTCCTATTAGTCGCTTTACTGCGTAAAGCTTATTCTTTATAAAGCCGTTAGCCTACTCTATAAGGCCTTATAATTATAGGTAGCGCAGGCAGCTATTAATAATTTTTATTTTATAGCGGCGAAGCAAAATCTAAAGGGCGCCTTTAAATTTGGTACCGTTATTGCTCTACTAAATTTAAGAATAAACACTATAATAATATAGCCATTATATTACGGCGTTGGCGACTTCCTTAGTAGTCTTTTACTTAAGAGGATAGAAGGCGTAGTATTTACTAAAGTAATCGCGTATCTATAGAATCCAATTATAGTCGCTATCTGGCTTAGACCGCATGTCAATTAGATTACCCTAGATTTAATTAAAAGGAGCTAAGGAGACAATAACATTTGGTAGAGGCTTTATAGTAAAGGCAGCCTTTCTATAAAAATATTAGCAACGCGTATAATTAAGGCCTTACTAAAGGTAATACCTACTCTTTATAAACTCGGCAGTAATTAAGCAGCTATTTAACTGTCGGTTTCACAGGGGGGGTGGCCTATTAAGAGTATACTCTTGTTCTGATGTTTTGCAAATAGGTATCAAAAGCAGAGGATCATAAGGATCGCGGTGCCTAAGTAGGGGGTTAATTAGTCACCATAAGGATGACTAATCAAAGACATAACAACGACACGTTGACAACACGTAACCACGTAACTTCTGTCCATATATTCCGACACTGGCAGTTCTTTCTTTGTGCGTAAAACAGCTATCCTAAGACACGTAACCACGTAACCTTTATCTATATATTCCAACACTAGCAGTACGGTGCTAGCGATGGGGTTGTATTCTAGGGAGCGAAGCTCTACCTAGTTATGTTTAGGTCGCAGGCGTATTAGCACAACAGTTGTCAGATTTAGGTAGCGGTACGGTGCGAGCATCAGGTGGTGATAGTAGTTAAACGTAGAGCTTGTCTATCGGTCGGGTCGTAATAGCAGGCGTATTGGCGCTATTAGTTGGTTAATATATTGCATGTATATCGGCACGATTATTGTCTGTGTAGGTAGTAGTACGGTACCAGCGACAGGGTTGTTTGGGTGGCAGTATAATGCTAGCAACGGGGTTGTATTCGTGGGCGTATCGGCACGAATTCTTGTCTTTGTCTATATAGAGTTGCGACACCCTTTTACATGCAAAATCCTTATAAAATCCATGCTCCCCTATACCCTAGGCATTGCCAAGCATCTACTTATTTATACTCGTCATTGCTATAGCTATTGCTATAGCCATCGTTATCCCAATCCTCGCCCTCTGATTGGCCATCTTTGTTATCAACTTCATAGCTAAAATCAGGCTGTTTATGGCTCTTAGAAGTCTCTTATTGTTCTTATTTATTTAAAGGCCAAGACCAGTTATCGTTGTCGTCATATTAAACTGATCGTTAAGAGGCTTAAGGCTAAACGTAAGGAGCTTGATATTAGGATTAAGGCTAAACTTAACGCTGAATAAAGGGAGGTTGAATCGAGTATTAAGGTTGTAAGGAAACTTGATATTACGGTTAAGGTTGCGAGTATTAAGGTTGTTGCAAAGGTTGGCCGTATATGTCTATATTCGGAGGTCGCAGAGAAGGTGGAATAGGTAGACCTATACGCATCTAATCTTCTAGCGTTCCTAGAGGATTTAGAGATTAAGGCCGTGGCTAAACATATTAAAATTGCAGAGAAGCTTGATACTGCAATTAAGGTTATAAATATTGCTAAAGTTGCGAGAAAGCTTAATTTGTAGAATTTAGAAGTGCTTAATTTGTAGGCTAAGGCTTTAGAGGTAGGGTAGGTTCCTCTAGCAGTTTCTTCTCTAGGCAAGCTTATAAAGTATCTACACAAGAGAAACCTCTTCTTGGCGTATTAACAGGTATTCCGTAGCTAATTAAGGTATTGCGGAGATCTCGTAGAGTAATCCGGTAAGCTAGCTTAAAGTTATTAACAGTAAATCCCCTAAATCTTTCTTAAAATTTCCTCCAAATATTATCCTGTGCCTGTGGGGCTTGCTTGAGCGCTTATATCTGCCTTTTAATATATTTGTCGGCTTCAGAGGCTTGCATCTTAAAGGAGAAGGGCGAGTGTTATTAAAGGAAGAAGGCGAGCGCTGTTGAAGGAAAAAGGGGAGCGCTGTTAAAGGAGAGGAGTAGGAAGGGTAGGCTTCGTATTATATCTACCAAGTTGTATAGGTTTTGGACGAAGGGAAGGCGGCTTTATATAAGAAAGCCGAGGGGAAATTAAGGACGCGTGGTCTTCTTCGTGTTTATATAAGGAAGCAAAGGGTAAGCTTGCGGTAAGCGTAATAGACGTAGAATTAAGGCGGGTAAGGCAGTTAATTCCTTAAATATCTCTAGACTCTTTTACTCGTGTAAGGAGGGAAAGAAGCTAGGATATTCCTTAGCATAAGGTAATTCTTTAAGGTTCGTGTAAGGAAGTTATAAAAGCCTTATCTTTTCTAAAAAGACCTTGTTAATTTATAGTAACTGTGAGGTTAACTATTAATTAATGTCGGTTTCATAGGGGGGGTGGCCTATTAAGAGTATACTCTTGTTCTAATGTTTTGCAAATAGGTATCGAAAGCAGAGGATCGTAAGGATCGCGGTGCCTAAGTAGGGGGTTAATTAGTCACCATAAGGATGACTAATCAAAGACATAACAACGACACGTCGACGACACGTAACCACGTAACTTCTGTCCATATATTCCGACATTAACTTTAACGGATTTTATACCATAGTACTTTATTGCAATTATACGGTATATAATATTATAAATCTCTAGCTTAGGAACTACCTTTAAGGCCTATTTAATAGAGTCTATTAGGCGCCTCTAGAGGCCTTATAGCTCTAGGTAAATATCTTCCCTTATATACTACCGGCGCTTAGCCTTTAATTTAGCGTTATATTTAGCCTATAAGTAAGCTTTATAATTTGGATCTATAAGCCAGAAAACAAGATTATTGTATTTATCTTAAGTAATACGCTTTATTAAATTCTTCTTAGTTTCTTCTAGATACTTTATAAAGGTAGGCTTTACTATAACTAAAAAGGCAGAAATAGCCTAGAAGGCATTATAGTATTTAGTCAAGGAAGGTAAGGTAGTAGTATTAGATGCGAAGGTAGGTATAGGGTTAGGTATAAAGGCCGACATTACTATTACTAGTGTTAGATTTAACCCGGCAATTAAGTTAAATATATATACAGAACTTATAGAGAAGGCCTATATATTATTAAGGATCTAATTAAGTTATAGATAAGGTAGTAGCTAAGGAGCGATTAATAAGAATTTTTTTTATAGAAATTAAAGTTTAACCCCCTAAGCTAAGCCTAATTGGGCGATTTCTAAGCAAAATCAACACTATAAGGGGCTTACGAGAATTCTTTAAAAATGCCTTGCACTTAATTGCGAAATATTATTTAACTACCAGATATACACTTATTAAGTAAATCTTTTAGCGACGTTATATAGGCGTTATAGGCGCAATTTAGGGCTACTATAGGCCTTATGCGATAACTATTTGTTGGTAGGGGGGCTACTTGGGGCAGTCTCTTTGAGCTCGGCGATGTGTCACGTGACAGCGCGCGGGCCACCTTGTAGATATCTTCTTAGGGCCTTTAAGCCCCTGAGATTCTTCCATATAGAGTATTATATATATTATTTCCATCAGCCTGCTTAGCGTCTGACACTATTTACTAATAAAATGTAAAGGTGAAATAAAAATTAAGCATATAGCGCAACCGTTTTAAATGGCTTCGTAATTGGCGGTATAGATGTAGCGTTAATAAACCTTAACTAGGCTATACCACCTTATAATTGGCCTAATCTTTAAAAGATCTTTTCCGGAATAAAGCAATTATTCTGGAATATAACCGCCAAAAGCGATATACCAATTATTTCTCTTTAAGGATGACTTATTCCGAAATGAGGTAGAAATCTTCTAGAATAAGTCGTCTGCCGGTATAGAGCGGAACACTATCTCCTATAAACCCCTATAAACTCCTAGGCTAATAAAAATAATATACTATCTCTTATAAACTCCTATAAGCTCCTAGGCCAATTAAATATATTCTATATATTAATACAAAAGTTCTCTATACCCTTTAGAGTCGCTTGCCTTACACGTCCTCTCTTTAAAATAGTTATAAAGGTTAATATTTTCTTAGTATTTAAATCTCTCTCTACTAACGGCAACCGACGTATTAATGGGGTAGTAGGCTCTATACTTTTATGCCTCTGCCTTTATCTTTTTAAACTAGGAGTAGCGCTTTTCTATATATTTAATATATTAATAACTGGCTATTGGATATTTAACCAGCTGCTATTAGGGCTATACCTAGCAAAGTTTACTCCTAAAGTGCGAGCTTATTTAAGCTGTCTTATAGCACGCTAAATACCTTCTAGTACACCATTAGGTGGGATAGGTAAGGGTGGTAATAGTAATACTAGCATACTAATAACTCCATTAACCCATTCTTTTAGTTATAAGGTTAACGGTAGTGTACTAACTCTAGCTATATCTAACAACATACGCTTATTTACTCTGGCCATCTTAATTACATATAACTATGCAGCCCTTAACACCTCTTGTCCTGCAACCTGTGTGGTAAGAGTATTATCCCTTTTGCAAATAGTTGCGGCGTAATTAGATGCACTAGTACGAGATTCCTAACTATACTGGCCTTATAGCTCCTATAGCTGCTATTATTGCTTTCTTATATATCTTATATCCTTTATCCCAGTATATAAATTATTAACCTCCTTAATAAAGTACTAAAGTTGCTCTACTAACAGTTACCCAGATTTCTCTTTATAAGGCCATGTTTAAAGTAGAGGAGCTTTAGCACAGAGATAATTAAAGGTTAGCGTGTCCTAAAAGTCTAGTCCTAGTTTATATATATATACAAGCTGCTAACGGTATATTATATCTATATACGCAGATGGCGGCATAAGGATGCGCATATATATACTGCTATATAATACTTCTGCCTGTATAGTTGCCTATTTATTAATAAAAGTTAGGGCAATATAAGCTCGTATACCATTTCTTAGCTTAGTAATTAGTTATAGAATATCCGGAGCCTAAGTAAGAGTTAAAAGCAGTACTAAATTGCAATAACTATAATATTAATTTGGCGGTACGCCAGGAAAAAATTTACCAGCATTTTTACAGCATTTGGCGGCATTTGGCAACCAAATGCGCATTTCGCGCATTGCAACGTATAGCGTATGGTATCGACTAAGGAGCGGCATACTGCCGCATTTAATAGTAACCAACAACGCGGTACAGCTAATTGCGCATTTATAGCCACCTGGGTAAGTAGTGCCTTTATTCCATTAAGCTCTTTTTATACTTAATGCGCAATTAATATATAATGCCCTTTTCGCGCATTCTGTATATCTTACTCACTTTAAACAATAGATAAGCGTTGCTCTTTTTGCGCACTTAATAGTAGCTAGCCAAATAATATTATTTTAGATAATTTAATATAATAACGGTTCTCTTCTACCTGCCTATCTACTAACCTACTTGCCTACCTGCCTACTGTCACGAAGTTCGTGTAGAGGGGTTCATTGATTAAATAGGTTGATTGATTAATAATCTTGACTTAATTATTAATTAATGTCGATGTCTTGACCTAGGGCCCCTGGGGCTCTGAAGAGATTTATAATGCATATGCCCTATATACGTAACTTGTGCACGTGTCCCATGCCTTAGAGAATATAGATTATCTAACACACCCCCTTAGCTTTAAGCTCTTTAAGGTTAAAGCTAGCCACCTTCTCGTGTCCGTTAATAAGTTAATTAAACCGTAATCTTATCTAAATCCTTTTATCTTGCTCTAATACCGTCCCTTAGGTCCTCTAGTTGCTTCTCCTTATCTAGCTGCTCCTTAATATCCACCATCCCAATTATATTAACAAAACTTTAAAACCTCTGCTTAGGCAGGGCCTTTATAAGTCCATTAGCAATTATCTCCTTTATTATTATCTATTGAAATCGTACTTATCTCATTGCGTATTCCTAACGTAGCCAGTATTAATAGATGTTAATGTGTTGGAGCTTCGTGATTAGCTTTACCGTATCTTCTATAATTAGTTAGAGCGTCTAGGTGTTGTCGCATTTAATAATTAAAGGCTTATTTAGGCGTAACGTCATTGCTTTAAATAGCCTGCTAGTAAAAATAGCTTCCTTTACTATTTATAATAGGGCTAACAACTCGGCTTCTATGCTTGACGTTATAACTATACCCTACTTATTTGCTCTCCAGGCAATCGGCCCCCTAAATAGCTTTATAATATATCCTTGCGAGCTCTTTCTGTTGATGGAGTTATCCGTAAATAATGCATCGCTGGCACAGATAAATAATTGCGCTTTACCTCTACCGTCTCTTCCGTCGTCTTGTTCTTTATCGCGTATTTCTTTATCTCTCCCTCTACTGTTTATTCCTTCCTTATCTCCTCTATAGCAGATTGCTCTGCTTCTTGTGCTATATAGGTATTAGATGACTCTGTCTACCACTTAATAATGCTCTTAGCTTAGGTCCTAATTAAACCTTACTAGCCTTGATACTGCAAACGCAATATCTAGACGCGTTATAGTGGCTACATAGAGTACTAAACCCAATTTTCTCTGATATAGCATTATAGAGGCTGGTAGGGATATAGGGCGGACTAATAGGTCTGTATTAGGGGATAGACGCGTTAGACGGATCGATCAGTAATTAATAGGGAGGAGTTCCGATTCTGCCATAGAAGTGTCTAGAAGACGCCCTCTAAGATCTATCTTATACTGGTTAGCTATCTTCTTAATATAGGCTTCCTAGGATAGCCATAGGAGCCTCTAGCTATAATTACGTAGCACGTGGATTCCTAGGAACCATTTTAGCTTGCTAAGGGCACTTATCTGGTATTCCTTACTTAGCTCCTTAATTGCTTCTTAAGCTTTCTTCTTATCTGTCTTTTGGTAGCAGAAGACAATATCGTTAACGTAGAAGAAGACGACTATTCTACCTTTTAGTATAACACACGGCTCTTAAGGTACCTCTTTAAAACCTAATTTGTTTAATAAGCTCGTAAGATTCTTCTACTATAACAGTGGTAATCGTTGTAGTCCGTATAGGGCTTTTCTTAAGCGTAGTACTTTGTCTATCTTTCCTTTGTTAAACCCTAGCGGTAGCTTTATGTAGACGACCTCGTTGAGATCGCAATAGACAAACGCATTGACTGTATCTATCTGTGTCATCTCCAGGTCGAATTTTGCGGTAATTGCTATAAGTATTCGGAAGGTCGTACTAGCTAATATAGTAGCTCTTATAGGTAGGTCTCCTAGGGCCTATTAATTTCCGCAGACTACTAATTATGCCTTATATTTCTGGAGAAATCCATACTTGTCCATCTTGTAGACGAACACCTATATTAAGCTAAGAACCTGCTGTTCCTTTACGTACTTCTTATCTGTTTCTTAAAACGACCTTATTTAATAATAGGATTGGAGGTAAGCTTATTAAGCTTCTTAGAACTAATCTTAAAGAGGATGCGTATTAAGGTTGCGGATTAACTAAGGTGGCGGAGGTAAGTTCTTCCTATATAATCTAATATCGCGTATTCTGCCTAATTTTAGCTTGCTGTTGTTAAGTTGACTGTTAAGGTTAAACTTCCTTCCTGCTAAGAAGGCGCCGTAATAGGCTAATGTGATCCTTTTAGTAACAAAGTCTTTAAACCTATTATTATAGGCTTCCTTGAATAAGTCCTTAATAGAGTTATTAAACACCCCCTAAGTATAAAACCCGTCTCCTACTTAGCTGATAATATCCTAATCAGTACCTTATACATCTAACTTTGTAGGATACTCGACGTAAAAGGCATATAGAGATTCTTCATCTTCTTCTATTAGAGGTGGCGTATAATACGCATCTTTAAGAGCTCTTACAAGCTTAAGATCTGCTAACTTATTAAAGGTTTAAACTGGCTTATTAACGTCGTCGTCTTCCTCTTATATTAACGGTTTAAATACTTCTTTATTGTCTTCTAGAAGGACCTTATTCTTAGTTAGAGTATTAGGGAGTTAAATCTTCTTAATTAGCGTGTCTAACTCAGCGTATAGGTCCTTTAAGATATCCATTTACTTGCTGTTAAAGAACGTCTTCTTGTTAAAGACGACGTCCCTAATAGAGATAATAATACCTTTGTATGGGATCCAGATCCTGTAGATATTAGTAGAGTTATAGCTAACGAGGTAGCTAATATGGGCTCGCGGATCTAGCTTGCTTAGCCTTTTCTTCTTTAGCTAGGCGTCCAATGTTATCGCATACGCCCTACAGCCGTAGGCTTTCAGGTGCGCCAGTTACAGCTTTCTTAACCCATTGGCTAGAAAGGTATAGAACCTCTTATAGGGCGATTTCCAACCATTGCTTTCCTGTGGCATTCGATCTCGAAGGTAGACTGCATAGTTAACTATCTCTTTCCATAGATCGTGTGGTAGATTGGCAGCAATTCTTATTACATATGCTCTCTTAATGATTATACCCCCTAAGCGTTTGGCGGTACTATTTTAAGCTTAGGTATAAGGCGCCGAAGGCTTAAATGTAATCCCTTAGGTCTATAGCCATTTAAGGGTTCTCCTTCTCCCTAGCTCATTATCTGATCTAATAGTATTGACCTTAAGGTTATGCCTTAGACAAATCCATTGGATAAAATCTTTAAGCACTTATAGTATCTCCTTCTCTTTGCTATGCGTTGTTATAAAATACGGGAAGGTTCTCCCTAAGAAGGTATTATAAATAAACATAACTTATACAAATCCAGTATACGCTTCCTTAAGGTCAGTCTAGTTAATATGGAGGTTAAGATAAGGTTTATTAATATTCTGTTTTAAGAACCTTCTTAAGACCTAACGCTTAATTTTGGCGAGACTGTAATATTAACATTCCGTTGTCTTTAGGCCTTAAAGTTTAACTCCTAGGGCGTTAAGACCTAAATAATAAAGGCTTATAGGTCCTAGATAACCTAGACACAAATACCATAGATACGCATTACCTTTTAAATCTAGACAAGCGTCTCTTAACAATACTCTGCGCTTCTATTAGCAGCGTAGCAGTTGGCTTATATTAAACGCTAATCAACTTCCTAGTCAGATATATTTAATAGTCTATTGTCTGTAACGTTCTTCTATTTAATATAGGATTATATCATCCTTCTAAACTAGAAGATTGTTATCTTCTTTATTATCCTAGTAGAACCCTTGTTTTTAAAGCAGACGGAACAACACTAGATTCATATTAAAGTCTGTATAAAAGGCAACGTTCTTAAGACGTAGGGTTCCCTTGCTCTTGTCTAGTTTTATAATTTAGATAGTAACATTGCTATAGCCTAGTATAGGCACTTCTAAGCTGCTGGCGGTAATATATTTGTGTCTTAGAGCTTTCCTAAAATTATAAAAACAAGAGAGGTTATTAAAGATATAAAAAGTAGTTCCTGAGTTAAGAATAGTTAATAGCTTTAGTGGATGGGTTTAACCAGTGTGATACAATTCTAGAAATATTATATTAGCTTCTCCCTTAATCTTAACTTCCTAGCTCTCGTCCTATTGTTATTAGGCCTTATCTTCTTGTTCTTTAAGTCTAATCTTTATAACTTAGTTAGTAAGATTCTTATTCTTTTCTACCTTCTTTAGTGCCCTATTAATGCGCACATCTCCTATTGTGACTCCTACAGGTCTCTTGTCTTTAAATAAACACCAATAGTCCCGTAGGGAGTGTCCTTATATTCTACACACTAAGTACTTAGGCGTTGGCTTCTTATAGGACGTCTCCTTATCTACTAGTGTCCTGGCTCTCTTTAAGCGTCTATTACATGCTAAGGCCTTTCCTCTTTATAAACCTTTAGTAGTATTAGAGTGATCCTTAGTGGCTTGCTCTACGAAGTCTATATTAAAGGTACTACCTCTTGTAGTAGCATTGGCTTTCTTTAAGGGTGTTCTAAGTCCTTCTTGTAGCTCCTTTACTACTCTACGGTATTTAGAAGATCTCGACTTCTAAAGGTCATTTAACTTGGTAGTATACTTTATACAGTAGGCGTTGCTGAAAGGTTAAATAACTTCTACCAAATCTTAAAGCCAGATACTATTGGATATTTAAGGGATCTTATACTTCTCTTCTAAGGACATTACGTGTTCCCATTAATCTAGCCATTAATTCAATTTTGACAACTATTTAAACCTCTTAAGGGCTTCCATGTACTAGTATTATACCTTCTTCCTAATAAACGATAAGGTAGGTTCTATGTTCTCCTTTAGCTGAGATAGCCATTCTTTAACTATTAAGGAAAGGTCAAGCAGTAGCTTCTTCTAAATTAATACTATAGATATAATCTAGGTGCGGATCTGTTAAAGATAATCTTCCTATCTTAGGAAATACTTTATGTCCTAATTATAGTATCGTCTGCTATTCTTGTACGCTTTCTATTGATTTGTTAAGAGCTGCATATATAAGATTACATTTTTATTAAAATCTATTACTTCTGGATAGGCTAGTTCTTATAGTAGACCTTATTAAGGTACTGCACTATCTAGGTTAATGTGGGCCCAAATTCGCTAATCTATAAGGGCTTGGAGTTGCTATAGCTATTGCTCCCAGTCTTCTAACTTATTAAGGATAATCGTCGTCAATAAGCTTAACGTCGGTGGAGTCATTTGACTAATAGGCAAAGGAGGGATTAAGATAGTATTTTATTATTAGGATTGTCCTTGTTGTTAGGATCGTCCTTATTATCAGAATCGTTCTTTAATAATTAAGGTGGAATTTTATGGAATCTCGTGGAATCTTATGGAATCTCATCCTGTGATAATTAAGGTAGGATTTCTGTCAGAGTCTACGTCTTAACAATGAGGTAGAATTTCTTTAAACAATTAAGTAATAGCTGAATAGCTTCTTAAGTTGGCGGACTAGGCTCATAACTATTACAAAGTTCGTGTAGAGGGGTTCATTAATTAAATGGGTTAATTGATTGATAATCTTGACTTGATTGTTAATTAATGTCAATGTCTTGACCTAGGGCCCCTGGGGCTCTAAAGAGATTTACAATGCACGTGCCCCATGCACGTGACTCGTGCACGTGTCCCACGCCTTAGAGAATACAGATTATCTAACACCTACCTGCCTGCCTATCTACCTACCTGCCTGCCTGCCTGCCTGTCTGTCTATTTACCTATCTACCTACCTCCCTGCCTATCTGCCTGCCTGCCTATCTACTACCTACCTACCTACCTACCTATCTATCTGCCTGCCTGCTACCTACCTGCCAGCCTACCTGCCAGCCTACCTGCCACCTACCTACCTGCCTACCTGTCTGTCTACCTGCCTGCCTACCTACCTGCCTACTACCTACCTACCTGCCTGTGTCAGTATCTAATTTAATTTAGGAGAGGGGTCGGCCCAATCAAAGGTTCTGATTTAGTAATAGGCCGATATCAAAGCTCTGGTTCAATTCGATCGATCAATTAATTAAATCGTTCGTAGTGTTCGCTGGCTGGTTGTTCAAACGGTCGTCGTCTGGTTCTGCTAACGGTCGTCTAGTTCTGGCAACGGTCATCTGGTTCTGGCGACGGTCGTCTAGTTCTGGCGACGGTCCTCTACTGGCTGCCGTTCTGGTGCCTCCCTAGGTAGGGAGGATGTAAGGAAGGAAAGTAAAAATTAAGGTGGCTATATAGGGGGTATACTTGGCAGAGGCACGTGTAGAGGCGATCGGGAATATAGCGGGGACCCGACGCAGAGCCTTCGTACACAGAGTTTCGCGCAGGGCCTCATCCCATAGTGAGGCAACCGTTTCTTGCACTTTTCGTATATGCAAGCCTCTTAAGCCAATCTAAAGGTTCTATACCGTATATAGCTTGGTGTTGAAGCCTTGGTCAGTGCGATTGCTCGGCGGTAGGGGTATAGGCGCCCCATCCGCGCCTGCTCGAATATTGCGGTGAGTAGCAGCGACGTGGCCAGGAAGCCTGTATAGAATATTCAGTAGTGTAGTTAATCAAAAAGCTTCAATATTATTGCTGCCTATTTGATTAAACCCTCAGCAAGATATCGTCCTTATGCCGCCCAGAAAACGTCGTGCGTCTTCAGCTCCGAAGCCTCCCAAGGCCCTAAAAGCTTCAAAGGCTCTAAGGCCTACAAAGCCTCCAAAGCCTCCAAAAACACCTTAAGCATGGGAGTCTTATTCACAATCCTTTCAAGCAACGTAGTATACACACGATAGCCTGGAGGAAGTAGTTGTACAGCCTTTAGAGGCTTTAGCGGCTCCAGTACTTGTGCAGCAGGTGGCGGCGCTGAGTAAGGATATTCTAGAGGAGGCTCGGCCGAGTACCAAGGTGGAGGATATTGAGGACGAAGTAGGAGCTATTTTTGAGGCCCGCGGTAAGACTGCTGAGGAGAAGGCAGATAAGGTAGATAAGGCTGAATTACCAGAGCTGTCAGCTAAAGAAGTTGTAAGAATGGGCCTTCCTACCGTTCCTACTACATGGGAGCCTATGGCTGCCGTTCCTAAACTAGATCTTGAAGTTATTAACCTTCCAAATAATTTAATATTCGCCGCTTAGCGTGCTGGTGAGCCTATTGGTGGCTTTAACGCGGGTAATAAATCTGATGATCTTCCTAACCAAGTTAAGGATGAGCGCTCTGCTCACTGTATACTAGCAGATTAGATTAGTATAATGTTTGGTAGATGTAGGTCTAGATGGGACCTGCCAATTTAAGTATTTCTACTGTTCTTTAGTATTAGTATATTTGAGAGGCTCGCTATCAACACAAACCTATATGCAGCGTCTTAAAATGCTGGCGGATATCACCAATCAGGACGGCATGCGGGTAAACGATCACGGATGTGGAAGGAAACCTCTGCTGGCGAATTAATAATTTGGGTAGGGCTTATTATCTATATAGGCGTCTTTAAAGGCACTTAGGTGCGAGACCTTTGGGCCGTGGATCCTAAATATCCTAAACACTTAATCAGCTTATTTATGGGTTAAAAAAGATGGGAGCAACTTAAGCGCTTCTTTTATGTCTCACTACCTTCACCGGAGGGCGTCAAACGTCAGGTCTTTAAGAAAATTAAGCCGTTAATAACTCCTTTGGGCGAGGCGTTTAGAAAGTACATTATACCTAGATCTATGGTTAGCTTTAATAAGATGATGGTAAGGTTTACTAGATAATCTATGGCTATAATTAAATTACCTAGCAAGCCAATACCTGAGGGCTTTAAGATAATGAGCCTTTGTCAATATGGATATTGCTATAGCTTTATATTTACCTTACCTGGCTGCTTTTTTGGGCTTCCTTCTTGAACAGATCATTAAGATATTGTTCTCTTAAATACCTCTAAGTGCGTCCTCTACCTTACCCAACAGCTTCCTCTTTAGGCTTGTTGATTTTGCCTATTTTTAGATAACTACTTTATAAATATTCCGTTACTCCAGGTGCTTCGACGACTTGGAATTGTTGTAGTTGGGACGGCTCGATTAAACTCAAAGGACTATCTAGAGGTGCATAAAAGGGTTAATAAAATAAAGGAAAGGCTACCGTTTAATTTTATTACGGGAATAGTCGTTGGCGTAATTAATTAAGTGCTTTTAATTGTATGGCAGGATAAGAATTTAGTACGGTTTTTAACAACAGCTCACTTATGCAGTGATAAAGACGTTAGCGAAGTTAATTGGCGTCGACCGCGGGCATATAATTCCTTCCTTAAGAAGCTGGTAGCTGACGTTTAGGGCGATAATCTAGTTAAGAAGTTGACGCTTCCTAGGGTCTCTATCGACTACAATAACTAGATAGGCGGCGTTAATATTTATAATCAGCTTTAAAGCTACTATACCACCCAGATCACCACCGTACGCACCTAGCTGCCCTTATTCTTCTGGGCGCTTAATGCGGCTATAATCAACGCCTATATTATTAGTAAGAAGATCTTCCGAATGTCAAGCAGGCCCTTCCTTCAAAACCACCGCCGTTTCTGTATACGATTGGCATGGAATCTTGTTGTTATGGGTAGTTGGCAGATAGGCCTAAATGAGCAAGATACTGAGCGTCTTCTTTATTAGGGCTTACTAAAACACGGGCAATATCAACCTAGTATTGGGCCTGGCCATAGAAATATTAGAACAAATTGAAAAACTACCTACGTCACTACTAAAACCCTACTACCTATAATTTAACGGTGTAAGACGTGGACTTACTGTAACGGAACCTTATAGCAAGAACTATGGTGGGTCCTATTATTAGGCCGGGTATGTAGATATAAACAGGTCAACAACGTAATAATAACTGGTAGAGTGGTTGCCTAATAGATTAACTCCAATTGTATTCTAAGATTTACTATAAAGAGAGAACTATCTAGGTAGGGACTGTGGTCCTTTAAATACACAACTATACGCCTAAGAAACCCCTTCACTCTATAAGGTATGTATACTCTATCTACTCTATTACAGATTATATAGATTATATAGATTATATAGATTACATCACATAACCTTAGCTACCATTCCTTATTATATAGCTCTACCGGATCTATCCTGGACCATGCCTATATTAACCAACTAGCTTCCACCAACTCCTCTCTAAGTAGTTATAATATTATACTTAAACTGTCCGTAATACTATCTCCCTTCTTTTTATCTTCATTCTTAAAGATTCCTAATATCTCCAAGTTATCCACTAGAGGTATAATATCCGTTTAATTAATCTAGTTAATATCCTTACTTATTATACCTAAAGCTTCTTCTTCTTCTTCTACAGCTCGTCAGTCTCGCACTATTGCTATAATACTGTTTCTGGGTGAGATAATGCTGTCTCTATATTCTTATTATACGAAAGAGGGGTTGGTCTATATTACACTAGCAAGTCCTTTATCCTAACAACCTTCCTTTTACTTAGAGTGCACTAAAGCAAACGTTTAATTATCTTGCAATATTTACTCTATCTCTAACGCTAAGTATACGCGTCCTATAACTCTTAATAGTCTTTAAGTTCCCTAAGTAACTTATTATAGGGTCTTGTGTTTAATCTGCCGCTAAAAAGCTTAATAGTAAGCTAGCCTCCGCGCTACTTAAAGTTTAATATGTCTTAGAAGAATCCGCATATATTCTTAAAGCTCAGCGTCTAGCTTACGCTTATCTTTAACGCCTTAAATATATTTATAAGAAGGTTTATTCTAAGAAGTAGAAACTTATTTAACAGGGTCTATCTAAGCTAGGTAATAAAAGAACGGATTTTCCTCCTACAAGGGAAATAACTCTAAGTAGCTCGGCAGTTGCTCCTCTTAGGTCCCCCTTAGGTAACTTATTCTTTAGCAATCCTTTCTTATTAATACTGCCTAACCTATTCTCTTTTAATACTCCTATACCTTTCCTATAGCGTTCTCTAGGTTACTTAGTAGCTCCTAGGTAGTCTTACTATAGCCTATCTACTTTACTTTATACTATGTTTCGTTATCTACGTCCTCATAACTAATAATCTTTAAAACTTACCATTTATCTTCTTCTTGCCCTCTATACGTGTCTGCCTTATAGACTAGTAGCTTAATATTCCTATATGCTGGCTTTAGTATTACGACGTACTATATAGGGTAAATTTTCATTTTGGCTAGTAGGTTTAACTTAAACATAACCAATAAAATCCTTTATATAATTTTAAAAGGTCCTAGTCTAATATAGTCCAACTTCTTGCTTAGTCGTCAACTCTTAAAATTTTTGTGTAGTAGCTATACTTTATCTCCCTCCTTAAGATCTAGTCCCTTAGATCTCTTAGTATTATAGTACCTTTTTATTCGCTCTTGTACTAGTTTAGCTATTTCTTTAAGGTCTATATAAAGATTTATTAAAGTCTTTATTCTTTCTTTAGCTGTGCTACTTATCTTTTTTGCTTAATATGGCGATAACAATAATCTTAGCTCGTATCCGTAATTTACCTTAAATAGTAACGTTCCTATTCCTTCTTATAGTATTGTATTATACGCAAACTATATAACTAGTAATAACAATACCTAATTGTTTTATGCATAATTAATATAGTGCCTTAGATACTGTTTTAGTATCTAGTTTAACCTTTCTGTTTATCCGTCCGTCTGCGGATAATACGCTATTAAGGTTGCTACGCGAACTCCCTATTCTACTAAGAATACCTCCTAGAATGCTGCTATGAATCTTAGATCTCTATCTAATATAATCTTACTTAGTGCTCTATATCTTGCGAATACTTCCTTAATATAGATTCTAGTAATATCTTCTACTAATGTTTCTTCTATATATGCTATAAAGTATCCCCACTTTATAAGCTTGTCTACTATTACTAAGATTGCATTATAATCTTATCCTATAATAGGATCTTTTAACTTTAGTAACTTAATAATAAAGTCCTATAATATAACTTCCTACGGTCTTTCTAGTGTTTTAATAGGTTATAGCCCTCCGTACGGCTTATACCTTATTAGTTTATTTCTTTAGTAATTTAAACACTTTTTTATAACTTATCTCGCTAGTCCCCAGATTCCTTAAATAATATACTCTCCTTAAAGTCTTAACACTAAGCCTATAGCTCTATTATGTCCTTAAGTTAGTCCCTTATAGAATAACTTAACAAGCTCTTTTATAATAGACCTTAGAATATAGGTTGCTTCTCTATTCTTATACTATTCCGTGTCCGGATCCTCTACCTATGCTTTTTAGATCTTCTATATCTAATCACTTTCTAGTAATTTATAGATCTGGCTTTCTCTTATTACTACTATCTTAGGATAGTTATACCTAATTAACCCGTCTTAATCTCTTCGCAATAAAGCCCCTAATGGCTTTTTATTATTTTATAGTTCAGCTTTCCTACTTAGAGCATCTGCTCGTGCATTGTCTGTACCTTTGGTATACTAAATTTCGAAATAGTATTCTATAAGCATTTCCGCCCATCTAATCTATCTTTAGTTGAGTTCCTTTATTATTAGGAATCCTATAAGGTTTTTATAGTCTATTTTAACCATAAATAGTTTCTCTGTGCCTTATAAAAACGCTCTCTATTCCTTTAATGCTATAACTATACCTAATAACTCCTTGTTATAGATATTATAGTTCAGTTCTAGTAGTATTATCTTTCAACTATAGTACGCTACTAGATGCCATGTGTCCTAATGCTTTTGTAGTAAATATACTCCTAGTGCAAAGTCTAATGTATCTGTCTTAATAACTATTTCTAACTTTAGTTAGTAGATCTTAAAGATTAGTTCCTAGGTAAACAACTCCTTAAGTTCCTTAAATAGTTTCTTTTACTTATTTCCCTATACCTATAGTTCCTCTTTCTTTATTAGCCTTATAAATAGCTTAATACTCTTTAACCACTATGCTATAAACCTCCTATAGTAGTTGCAAAACCCTAGGAACGATTTTAACTACGTAACGTTCTCTGGTTCTTACCAACTTACTATAGCTTTAACTTTCTTTAAGTCCATGCTAATTCTTCCTAGTTTAATAACGAATTCTATAAAATCGGTCTTCTTTATAAAGAACTTATATTTCTTAATTACTACTAGCATCTATTCTTTTTATAGTCTCTTTAAGACCTATTTAACGTGTTCTTTATGTTCCTTCTTACTTTCTAAGTAGATAATAATATTGTCAAGGTATACTATAATAAACTTATTAAGGTGTTCTCTTAATACACTATTAATTTACTTCTAGAATGTCACTAGTGCGTTTATAAGCCTAAACTATATAACTAATAGCTTATATAGTCCTTCCTTTGACCTAAAAGCTGCTTTCTATTTATTGCCTTCCTTGATCCTAATCTAATGGTATACCTATCTTAAATCTATCTTTATAAAGATCTTTACGTTGCCTATTCTGTCTTAGATTTCACTAATTAAGGGTAAAGGATACCTATCCTTTCTAGTAATACTGTTTAACTATCTATAGTCTATACACATTCTAAGCTTTCCGTTTTTCTTTAGGATAAATAGTACTAGATATCCTACTAATAACTGCGACGGTCTAATATATCCCTTTTATAAGTTCTCCTAGACAAACTCCTTAAGCGCTACTAACTCTACTTCAGTAAGCTTATAGATTAGAAAGAACTTTAGACTAGTTTCCTCTTCTAACTCTATCTTATAGTCCTATACTATATATTCTAACAGCTTTTCACTTTCTGGTAACTATAACTTTTTGCCATACTTATAGTATCTCTTTAGTACATAACTTAAGCCTTGCTTAATCTCTTTGTATATCGCTCTAACTTAGTACCATACTAACTTAGTTTGCTGTTGTATTTTGCGTTATTAAGTATTTCTAATATCAACCTAACCTATAACCCAATTAATCTTTAAATTATATTCCTGTAATTAAAGCATTCCTAGTATTGCCTTGTCTTTTCCTAATAGTAAGATATCAAAAGATATTCTAACTGGTCTCCCTTTAATAGTTAACTAAATAGGTCCTGTTTTAAGGTTAATAATGCCTCTTCTATAGGCTATCTAATCTCCTAAAATTGTTGTAAGTGGATATAGGTGTTCTTTTTGTCTATATGGTAACCCTATTCTTTAATATATAGTTCCTTATTACTCTACTGTCTATTAACGCTTCAAACTACTAATCTTACTACTTAACTTATAAGTTTAGGTATTGTCTTTAAACTCCTTTAAGGGTCTAAGGCTTTACTACTAGTTCCCTCTAGTCCTATAGGCCTCCCCTTTTCCTAACTAATAGCTATTAGATCCTGCTTATACTTGGTCCACTCTTAGCTAATACTTAGTTCGCTTCTTTTCCTCTATATACCATAGATAAGTATTCTTTAGATAGTCCTACTACTATTATCTATCTAGGTATTCTTCTATAACGAATCTTCTAGGTTAAAGTATTAGGTCCCCTTAACTCTGTACTTCTACTAGGTGCTATCTATATATATACTTAGTATCTCTAAACCGCTTTTCTTCTGGTGCCTAATATATCCTTACTAAGTACTTTCGGTTCTTATCTTTTAGTGCTCTATATATGTTGCACATATCATCTATATAAGCTATCTATAATAACATATAGTATACTAGGTAACTTAGGTTAACTTTTAACTTGTCTTTGTTTTTAAGTTTAAACCTATACCTAGTTAACCTAACCACTAGTATCTCTGCTATGGGTATTAAGATTTATTATTTACTTTTCTAGTCCCTTAATCCTTTTTTTAGGTTCCTTAACATCATAATTAGTGCTCCTTTAATATAATTTATGCGTTTTTCCGTAATAGGTTAGTCTTAGATAACTTTTTTGTCTAGCTATATATAAAAGTCTTCCTATTCGTCGTTATATTATTATCTATACTACTTTCTATACAACTGGTTTAGTGTATATAGTCTGTCTATAAGAAAGTACCTTATTATTACTGCGTTATAATATCCTTTAATATGTCTTTCTTTAAACCTAACTAGAATATCTAGATCCTCTTCTTGTTCTAGTTTATCCAACCACTTTACTCTAGGTGTCCCTACACTAGGCCTATTAGTAACTCTTTATACAGGTGCTTTGTCTCTTATACAACCTAGCATAGCTAACCTTTTGTCTAGCTTTTACTCTTACTATGCGATAATTCTTTATCTAAACTTATCCATAGTTTCCTGTTTTCTACGTCTTATAGCTAGATCCTTAAAGTCGTCTTACTTCCTAATCTTAGTATTAACTTTTTAATCTTTAGGCTAAACACTATATTTACCTAAAATTACTATAGTCCTTATTTATTTCTCAAAATCTTGGCTTCCTAATAACGTTCTTATTTGTTCCCCAAACTTATAGTTCTTAAACTTGCGTCCTATACTTATTTGTTTATTACTAAACTAAGTTACTGCTCTCTCCTATTGGTTTTTATCTATTATAGGCTCTTAAGCTGTCCTTATTACGTCTAGCGAGTTTAGAGCCTTCCTTATCTCTTTATAAGAATCTTAGACCTATAGCCTTTTACCTTTTATAAGTAGTAAGCTAGCACTAGTAGTCGTTTACTTACTTAATCGTCTCTAAATATTACTCCTTCTATTTTATAAAGTAATGGATGCTATATCTAATAGTATTATAATACCCATTACTAATCCACGTTCTATAGTGGTTTTAGTCTTTACTTCTGTTACATTACTAAGGTATAAGTGCTCCTAGTTAGCCTCGTTTTCTTCCTTATTACTATTAATTAATAAGTACTCTAACTCTATTGTTATTATTACTGATCTTTATCTATATATTGCTTTAACATCTTAATCTAGCTTATAGAGTTAATCTTATTCTTTATCTAACTCTTTAGTTTCTTTAAGCCCTCTTAACTCTAGTTCTTACGGCTAATATAGCTTACGCCATACTTAGCATCTTTATAAATTTGGCACGCGTTATTATAACAAAATGTAAAGTACTTAATTAAACACTCCTTAGTCCCGCGCAATATCCCTATATTTATATTATTGTACTTTAACAACCTAGTGCCCTTTACCGCGTAGTTACTCTAACCACCTCTATAGTCTCTAGCGAAATAACCTTATTTTCCATAATTTATATAAGTTCTATTTTTAAACTATCTTTCTTATTATGGAGTCTACCTAAACATCTTCTACTACTAAGATCCCTAGTTTAGCCTCTACTCCTTAGTCCTATAATTACTTAATCCTTAACCTCTAGGTTTCTATAGTTTCTTTATCCATCTCTTAGATTCTTTAGTACCACTTAGGTCTATTAGCTCTGCGCCATTCTATAGTTTTTAGCTCTGTATTTACTAATACATGCTCTACGCCTTATACAACTATAGAACTCTATCTTGCCCTTTCTTAGCTTATTCCCTTTAATAGATTCTATTATTAATCTTTATTAACCAATCTATTAAGTCTTATAGACTTTCCGCATCTTCTATTAGGATAATTATGTCCTAGACTTTAGCCTTAAGTCCCTATTTATACTGTGCCATAAGCGCCTTATTATTCCACTTAACCTATATTATAGGTGTCTAAAACTATGTCATATACTTAATTGCTAAAGAACGTTATACCAAGTTTTAAAGCTTCCGTTCTGCTATAGTTAATGCTTCCAGGTCTCTAAATATCTGTATTAGTCTTTCTGTAAACCTATTCCAACTAGTAAACATAAATCGTACGTCTTAGTTAGTAGTTGTTATACTACTAACTTATATTTCTGTAAGGTAAGGTTCAAACTATTCCAGTGCTCTTTCTATTAAGAACAATTCTGCGTACGCCACTTAATCTATAAGTATTGCTAACTTTGCTCCTTCCTGCATAACCTTAAAGTGTATTTGCGTAAGGAATCCTTTAAGTTTTAACCTTTCTCCTAAGAATTATTTAATTAACGGTAACTTAACTTTTGCTACGCCAATTCCATTAACGCGTTCCTTAAGTATCCTATTATTATCTAATAAGCAATTAACTATTTTCTATAACTAACCTCTTATAACCACTTATAAGTCTGTATCTGCCATACTAGTGTCTCCTAATCCTAAGGTAGTTATTGCCGTCAATAGCTGCGTAACTGGTGCTTTAGGTAGCATATTATTTAACTTTATTTAATACCGTAACCTTAGTAGTAAATATGTAACGGAACCTTGTAGTAAGAACTACGGTGGGTCCTATTATTAGGCCAGGTGTATAGATATAAACAGGTCAACAACGTAATAATAACTAGTAAAGTAGTTGCCCAACAGATTAACTCCAATTATATTCTAAGATTTACTATAAAGAGAGAACTATCTAGGTAGGGACTATGGTCCTTTAAATACACAACCATACGCCTAAGAAACCCCTTCGCTCCGTAAGGTATATGTGCTCTATCTACTCCGTTACAGATTACACAGATTACACAGATCACATTACGTGACCTTAGCTACCATTCCTCGTCACATGGTTCTACCAGATCCATCCTGGACCATGCCTATATCAACCAACTAGCTTCCGCCGACTCCTCTCCAAGTAGTCATAACATTATACTTAAGCTGTCCGTAACACTTACCATTCTATTAAAAGATTTATAAAGAAGTAAGGTTATAAGGGCCCACCAAGGTGCTAGATGTGTAGATGGAAGGAGGTAAAGAAGCTTACAACAAAGATAAGGCAAACAGTATATAAATGTGAGGTTTGTATGCTTCCTCTGTGCCTTTAGTGCTTTAATAACTTCCACTTAGTAGGCGACGACTAGGTGACTATTTTAAGCCCTCTACTTCCTTATGCCCCTGATATTGAGACTCTAAAGCTAATTAAGCCTTCAGTGCAGTGTCCTGCTTAGCCTCCTTTAAGTCCTTCTCTACCGCCTTTAATCGATCCTCTATGCCAAATAACCGCTAACTAAACCGTTTAATGACGTATAGCACTTAATACATCTTATTTAACGTATACTGCACGTCCTCCCTTATAGCCTTAAGCTGGTCCTTTACTGGCTTATCCTTATTGACGTCAAGAACGTGTATAAAGCGTACGGGTGGCAATAATTCGGTGGACTTTGATGGAGGGTTTTCCTATATAATTAGCAGCTGGTTAATGGAGGGAGGGTAGAAACCTACAGACATGACGTTATATATCACAACTTTTTGCTTAACTTCCTCAAAAAAATATATATATTGGTGTTTTTAGTGGTGGCCTTCTGCAGCATTTTGTCGGCATCGCAATATCGACGTGTTTGGTGGGGCTTGCTAGTTAAATCGCGCTAGCTAGGGTGCCTGCAGCATGCTAACCCGAGCAAAAGCGCCAAAAACGCCTAATACGAACAGTGACTTCTGCCGCACGAAGGGATGCAGAGCCTCGTGCAGAGCCTCTATATATAGAGCTTTGTGTAGGGCCTCGTGTAGAGCCTTGTGTAGAGCCTCACGTAGTATCACAGTACGTGCCGACTGTCAAGGTACGAGGTACGAGATGACTGTATATGATTGACAAACGATGTTGTGTAAAGAGCTACAGTTAAATACACGACCAGCTTCACCCCCCCCCTTTAGCGAGCGCTGCGAAATTTTGAATTTGGTACGCGCATCTAATCTCGCTTAATTGCCACCAACTGTATATAGTAATTGAAGCAAAGCCCTATACTTGGCTGTAAGAACCTTGTTCCTGACAAATCTAAAGCTATCCGCGATCGGTCTTCCTGTGGTGTCGTAATTATTATTAAATATTGCAAGGTTTCTACCTATCCTCTACCCATAGTATGGCTCCGCGAATGGGCCTATATTAGCACGCTCTAATTAAGAATCTTCTTTGGCTTGGAGCAACTCAAGTAGAGTATGCCTCCGCCGCTAGTTATACAATTCGCTTAATTGCCTCAATTAGAAGGAACTTATAAGTCTTTAGCTTAACTTTAGCACTTTTAAATGGTAAAGGTAGCCAGTTCCTACTAAGCAATCTAATAATTATGGTGATACTAATGCGGCTGGAGGAGAAGCTAAATCTCTTTGGTAATAAGTTGCAGTGGCTAATCTACAATACGTTTAACGTCGTAGTAAGCCGCTATATAATATTTTAAGAGCTCTATTTGGCTGGCTGGATAAAGAAGTAGGTAAGTTAATTAGATCCTCTAGTATAGAGCTTAGAAAGTAGCTTACACAAAGAAGTGTTGCTAGGTAGCCCTTAAATATAGCGCTCACAATCGCGATATATATTTTGCCATTATATCACAGTATACTGCTAATTAACTGGTATTTATAGATGAGTCAGGTGCGGATTTAAAGACAGGCATATAGAAGGTAGGCTAGGCTCCTTCTAGTATTGCACCAGTCTTATAGACGCCATACAATTGGGGTAAGAGGAGGCTTAATATACTGCCTATATATACAATTAACGGCGTACTGGCAGCTTTGGTATATAAAGGCTTAATAAATAGCAAAGGCTTTAAGTTTTGGGTAGCAAATACTCTTCTACTATAGTATAATCGCTTTCCTGCTGAGCGATTAGTAGTAGTTATAGATAACGCTAGCTTCTATTATTTGGAAAGGATGCAGTCTCTCTTTAACACCTTTGGCGTTAAGCTGGTATATTTACCTCTATACTTACCTAATCTAAATCCAATTAAAGAGTTTTTTAGAGAGCTAAAGGCCTTTATTTAGCGGGAGTGGTACTCTTGGCTAGAGTACCCGGAAACCTTTGGCTATAGCTTTAAGGCGTTCCTTCTTTGGAGTATAAATGAGGTTAGTAGCAAGAGTAAGAGCGCAAGAGGCCATTTCCAACATAGTGGATATAATTGTTAAGGTTTTTAGGGTAAGAGTTGTAATTAATCTTTAGCGGCGTTCTTAACCGTATATAATATTTATAAATACACCAAAAGGCTCTATATGGGGTGTCTTTATTACTATAGGGGCGCTAGCAGTGATAAAGACACCTTATATTTTATTAATTACAATAATTTATATCTTAAAGAACCTAGATATGGGGCGTCTCTGCTATTACAGGGGCGCTAGCAGTGGCAGAGACACCCTATATTTTGCTAATTATCTATATCTTGAAAACTTCCCTTAAGCTACATATAACGCTTATTTGCCCACTTCTTTAAGTCCTTTTATAGCCGTCTTACGACACCTGATTTAACACTAGCACTAATAAGCTCCTTAATAGGATTAGCACTATTAGATTTATCACATAGGAGCTCTAAGTCCTACCTTAAATTATAGATAACTTTATGCACAGCTTCAAAATCAGCCTCCTAGTTAAGATCACCAGCTACACTCTACCTCTAATACTTAAAGAACTCCTCTAGATTCTTTGCGCGGTTAATACCTTATAGCTAGTATATTAGTAATATAGGTGAGGATAATAAGGGCAGTTGGCTTACTAGTATATAAGTAATTTACTAATTTAATATTAAGCCTATAGAGCTAATATAAAAGTAATTAATGACGCCTAGGCTATTAACTGTAGAGCTCTTACTTAAGGCAGATTAGTATACTTTTTTACCACCTTTTCCTCTTATCGCCGCTCTCTCAGTAAGCCGAGTAGCAAGCTTATAAGGTGGATTCTTAATATTTACAATGCCTTACTAAATACCAGTTACCCACTCCCGTAAGTCCTTATTTATTAATTTGATATCTACCTAGCCAAGTACATAACACTAATTGGCGTTAGGACAGTACTTTTTACAGCGCTAATACCTAGTAAGCTTAACTCGCAAGCCCATTAAATTTGCAACACTACTGGCAGGTATATAAGGCGTCATATTAAGCTTTAAGCTCTGCGAGGGCGTTGGAAGTTCATTATGGAGTTAATTAATTATTAATGGGCAAGAGCTACCTCCAGAGCAAAAGGCTGCTGGCTGATTTCTATCTGGAGTATATATAATTAAGAGGTTAATAGTTAGAGCCTTAATCTCGCCACGTCTATTAGTATATTAAGCCCATATAATAAGTTGCGTGTTAATCTTCTACTACTAATCTATAACTTTAGAATCTATATTAAACCTAACATCACAAACGCCTGTATGCTAAGTGTTAACCTTTACCTTAATTGGCCGGAGCTTAATGTGAATACCTTACTCTCAACAACGCAGCTCCCTTTTATAAATAGGAAAGACTTAAAGTCGCCAAAGATCATAATATTAAAGGCTTGTATTAATAAGAGTTTTAGTAAACGCTGGCTCCTTTAGATATTAAATCAATATATTACAATTATAAGTAATAAATATACCGCCGCTAGCTCTTCCTATATTATCAATCTCACTCTCTACGCATAGGTAAGGTGGCGGAGTTATTTCTTCTTTATCCTTAATTATATTTTATGGAGGAGCCTAAGAAGCCCAAGAAGCTTAAGGAGCTCGAGCAGCTACCTAAAAGGCTGTAGCTTAATATCGCGGTGTTAACATATTTGACTGTGGGTAGGTAGGATCCTATATTGGATATAGCGACTTATACGGCCTTAATTAAGTTAATCGGCCAATCTAACTTTAAGAAGCCTGTTAGCTCTGCGTATAAGAAGTCTGCTAACTCTATATATAGTTAAGCTAAGCCTCTGTATCTTCCTTATTGTCCTTATCTATAGCTTCTAGATTGTTTTCTATTTCCTTAAGCTCCTCTAATGTAAAGTCTAACTAAATGGCGTTGTATTCGCGTCTTGGCGGCTGTTGCAGGGCACCCCAGTAAGAAGTCCACGAAGGCAGAGGTGTATGTAATAAAGAGGGAGGAAGGAAGCTTTATTAATTTTATTAAGGGTAAGGAGACACACCTATTAATTAAGCCGCTACGCGTTTTAAAGGAGGATTCATATTAAAGGTAAATTAATGATTTTATAGCACGATTTTGGATTAATATTAAGACTTTGGCAAGCTAGCTAGGTAAGTTCTAAATAGCTTTAATTTAATTACCCCTAGCAACTAGCACAACCCTTACGTACAGGCACTCGGCTTCGCTTCGATTACTATGTACAGTTGGTAGCAATTAAGCGAGATTGGATGCGCGTACCGAATTTAAAATTTCGCAGCGCTCGCTAAAGGGGGGGGGTGAAGCTGGTCGTGCATTTAACTGTATGTACAGGAGGTAAGGTAAGATATATGTACGCGTACGCATAGGGTTAGTGCTTAGGGGCTAGGTCTATGCTTGTGTTATAACAACGCCGAGTCACAATAACGCGTTAGGTTAGTGCCGTGATATATAGAGCCTTGTGCAAAGCTTTGTATAGAGCTTTGTGCAGAGCTTTGTGTAGAGCTTCGTGTAGAGCTTTGTGTAGAGCTTCGTGCAGAGCTTCGTGCAGAGCTTTATGCAGAGCTTTAGGGGTAGTAATTTTAATATTTATTAATAAAGTATAACGTATTTCACGGGCGAGCTGGTTAAACGGGCAAGCTGGTCAGTTTGCCAAGACCACACTAAATATAACGAACTATGTAACAAACTATTCCACCTTACTATAATCTACCTCTGATTCCTTATCGCTACTAGATTCTACAGTAGATTCTTTAATATTTTAGCACGTTCGAACGTTGTGCCTAGTCCTACCGCAGTTCCTATAGCGCCTTTGAGTTGGCTTAACTCTATCTGCCCTAGCCTTACCCCGACTCTTCTTACTACTAGAGGCAGCAGTAGGAGAGTTCTTAGCAACTAGCTGCAATCCAGCCTTATAGGTAAGGACTCCTCCTTGCTAGATACGCTTTCTTTTACACTATTTCTGTTAGATTGTGGCCTTATTAGCTACTTTAAGCTCGGTAATTTAATCGCGCTGTAACACCATCTAATAAGCCATTAAAAGGGTGCCCTTAATAAGCTAATTAAACCCTTCCTTTAACAAAGATGGTGAGCTACCTAACTTATTGCTAATTAGCTCTATTTGCGACCTAAATTTAAGGTAGTTACTAGGGGTTTTTAACTACCATAGGGTGTCTTCAGTAGTGGGTGGTGTAGGCGTGCGCAATTAAATATCAAGCTTTAATATTACCTTATCTGGGTTAAAAGGAACTAGGCTAGCGCCTTAAAAGCTTTTTTAGATATTACTTTTAGTAATAGAGGCGTTAAACGCGTCCTAAAAGGCTGGTAAGAACTCTATTTTAGTAATATAGTTAATCCGGTTGCGTATTAGCTTCTCAACTTGGCGCCCATACGCTATCTTTAAAGGCGAGAAACAACCCATATCTAGTGGCTGCAGGATATACGATGAATGTGCTGGCATATATAAAGTAATTATCTTATTCTCCTCGCAATATTCGGTAAATTGCAGCGAGTTATGGCTCTCGTGGCCATTAATAATTAGCAGACGATACGCGCCAATAGTACGCTCCTTTATATGCCTATTAAAGTGCTTTAACCACTTAAAACCAAGCTCATTTGTTGTCTAGCCGTTATTAGAGACCCCAAATGCCTATTAAGATGGTATATTGGCTTCCTGGTACCACGCAGAGAGGTGGTTTTTGCCTTTATAGATAATAAAGGGTGGAAGCACGTAGCCTAACGCGCTAATACCCTGAATTACCATAACCCACTCACAATTGCCTAGTTGTATAGCCTTTGGTCGATGCCGTCTTTTAGAGCCTATAATAACTTTTTACTGGGTTATTATACCTATCTAGAAGCCAGATTTGTTAAAGTTGTACAAGTCTTCGTCCTGGATACCGTACTTGGCTTTTATATTACGTATAAGGTCGAACCAGGCTTATATAATTATTGGTTCTTTCTGTTTATAACGCTAGTAGTCTAGCTTCCGACTATATCTTATTTTAAGCCCTAGGGTACGCTTAATAAAGCTATATAGCCAGTTTATGCCCACTAGGTCCATCCACCGCTCAGCTAATAATTTATTGGCCATCTCTTAAACAGCATTAAGCGGAGGGGCAAATCCTCTTAAATCTAGCTCAAGTATATACCGTTTTATCGCCTCCTCTTCGGTTACTATAAGCTTTATTAAATTTGGCTTAGTATTGCGTTATGGGGTAGTTCCAGCGCGTCGCGTCTGTAGGCTCGAGAGGGGGACGTTAAAAGTGCGTGTAGCGCGTCAAACGCCGTAAATCTGCTTTGTATCGAGAGCCTGGATAGCAAGCTGTATTCGAGCTTCTTTAGAAGTCGATTGTAAATTCGTAGGTGGAGACATTATAGTGTTAAATATTTTGATGCGTGGTCTTGGCAAACTGACCAGCTCGCCCATTTGACCAGCTCGCCCGTGAAATACGTTATATAAAATATAAAATTATTAAAATTATTAAAATTATAAAATTATACTTTTATGCATGCTTACTAATATTTAAAATTATTAAAATTATACTTTTATACTTTTATATATACTTACTAATATTAATAATATTTAAAATATTTAAAATATATACTTTTATACTTTTATATATACTTACTAGAAGGAATACCAAAAGCGAGATCCGACCTATACTGTCCTATAGGGGTTCCTTTCCGTCTTATCTTGTCCGTACGGTTAAGCTGAGAATGAGGATCTCGTCTGTTACTAATGCAGCGGCGTTACGTCGTGGCTAGAGGGCGCTTTTGAATGCGTCGTCCTTAACGCTATTAGAATAGTAGAGTTTTTGCGGGTCTTGGCGCTCGTCAATAATATAAGGCAACTTATTAAGAACAGAGGAATGGTCTTAAAAACTACCTAACGTCTTTCTACCTAGGTGTTAACCTAGGGCCACAAGCCAGCGCTTATATTTACTGGTGGAAGCGATAGGAATCTAAGAAGACGATAGGGCACCTCTATACTTATTCCGCTTTAAGACTATACCTATAGCAAGGGTATAGGAAGAATCTCAACACTGTTAACTATATTTAGCGACGTTAATCCTCCCTTTCTATACAGCGGCGTTAACCTTTCTCTAGGCGGCAACGTTAATTTAAAACAGACTAAGAAAGAGCTAGGGGCACCCTTCTTTAGGCGGCGACGTTAATCCAGAACGGACTAAGAAAGAGCTAGGACGAACCTATATAGGTAGGCTAGAACGGACTTAGATGCAGGTGTTGGTTAAAATAGGAGAACAATAAGTTTAGTTAGTAGGCGGCTAAGGGATAGTAGCTGCGCGGCGTTAAGTTATCATGGGCCCACGCCTGCAAGACACGGTTGGCCTGTTATTGTGAGAGCGTTATAGGTAACGCGAAGCAGCCAACGGCTGTGGGGCGTGGTATATAATGGCAGCGACGGACGACTCTAGGAACCTTACCCCTTTACTAGGCTTTAACTCCTAGTGGACCTGTCTTGGAGGAAGGATTAATACCTTATTAATGACATTGTCTGTATAGCCTGAAAGGACGGATGCGCGTGTTAGTCTATTTAGGCAGGGGCAGGCTGTAAGGATAGGCTTATGGAGCAAATCAGGTGCATATGGGTAGGAGCTGGCTTTGTCCACCAGCTGCTGCGTTAACTGTGGCAAGGAACTGGGCAAGCAGTTTAGGCAAACTTGCTGTGTATAGTAGTTTTATAATGCATATGTATTCTGGAGCTCTTGCTGCACCTGGCCCAAAAAGACCAAAACCAACTAAAAGAACCCTGAAAAACACCCTGAGAATCCCCCTGAGATGTATGCATTGCAGGGGAGGCACACGTCGACCGACGGTGGCTTGCACTCGCGCGCGACCGCCAGATCCACGCCTAACAACGGCCCTCCACAACAAAGACGGGCGAATACCACACCACAAAGCGGAAATACCTCTATTAAGAAGGCATCTAATAAAATATAAAGCCTACTAGACGCGTCTAGTATCCAGAATTATAGGGGAGTAACTATTAGCTATAATAAACTAATGTAGCTAGTAGAATGGCTCCGCTAGTCTAGTAAACCTTAGGCGCCCTTTTAGTAAACCCTTAATTAAATCCTCTAATAGCTAAGTAAAATTAAAAATAAATAAAACCCCCTCTTACTAGCGAACCGCACCTAGGCCGCCGTAGCTGCGCTTTTATAGCATAGGGAACCTACCCCCTTTAAGACAATAACTAGGTATATAATTATAATATAACTAAATATAGAAAAAGCAGAGGGGCTTAGGGGACAATTAGAAACGGAAGTTCTTATAAAGATTTATAAAGAGGTCTATAACGCAGTTACGGTCCAACACCTTAGGAGTAAAGACATTAGAGTTACCCTAAAGGACTAATAGGTAAAGGAACAAGCCGTAAAAGCAGGGGATAGGCTAGGAGAACGTATTAGTATAAAAGTGCTTTATAAAAATTACCTAGTTAAAGTCCTAGCAGTTCCTATAAGCCTTAGGGTAGAAAAGGGACGCTAGGTAGACAACATAGCAACTATATAGGAGATAGTAAAGTAAATAGAATGCCTTATACTAGGTCTTAAAATCACCCAAATCTAATAGCTTTAACAGGAAAATATAAACTAAGCAAATAATAAGAACAATAAGAGGATATAAAGGTCGCCAGAGACTCGCTAGGGAGATACTAGTTAAACGCATAGCTCCCTTATCGTTAGTATATATACACTAGGAATACAAAAACTCCTTATCTAAAAAGGAATAATTATAAATAGCCTTATATACAACGCAAGGCTCTATAACCACAGACTATGCCTAGAACAATACTACTGCTATATATAATAGGGACACACCTAATCTATATACGCAGCACAGGTGTGCTGCGGCTACTGTGCAGGCCCCTATAATATAAGACACTGCTTAAATTAAGACTAAACAAAATGCGTAAACTGCTACTAAAGCACACATAAGGCATGGGAGAGAGAAGACTGCATTAAATACAAAAAACGGAAGGTAAGGGCTTAATAGCTACGGGAACAACTGCACGCTAGGTTATATAAATAGAAATAACAGGCAATAAGCTAGGGGGACGCAGGTGCCTTCCTAGCGTTTCCTACCTTTAGTATTAGGGGGCTAGGCCAGCCATCCTAAGCCTTAACGGGCCAGAAGCGGCGCCGCGTGATATTACCAGACCGAATAGGGATATAAGGGTTACAGGGGACATAAGGGAAAGAACGCCCTATAGGAAGACCCCTATAGACAGCTATAGTAAGCTCAAAACCAGGACAATTAAGAATTAGATTTAACGCGGCAAATATAATATTTATAGCCAACCTATAAAGGGCATATAGCTAACTAGTAAGAACAGGGGAAGAACCGGAGACAATAATAAATTTAGATATAGAAGCGCTAGTAGAAATATAAGACATAGGAATAAAAAGCTCTATACAAAATAAGTAGCAACCAGGGTATAAATATAAGAGATAGAAGTTCTAAATATCCTAAAGAAAGTAGAAATAGAAGAAGTAAGGAATAAAGAAAAGGTAAAGAACCCTTATTAGGGGTCCGCCACCTATCTATTATATAGTATAACTGCGGCAACACAAACCACTGTCTTGTAAAGCCCTTACTAGATAGTCTAGACCTAGAGAAACACTATATCCTTGCTATATAAGAGCCGTACTATAATACCTACACACAATTAATATACTGCCCCCGAGAATTCCAGCTCCTATACGAACCAAAAGCAGCCACCTACGTGTGCTTTATGATTAGTAAGGCTATTAGCCTGTCCTTATAGATATAGCAGGTAGTTAACTTAGATATTGCAGTTATAACAATCTAGACATATAGGGGACTAGTATAAATCATTAATATATATAACCCTAGGATTAAAGGGGTCCCATAAACAGAGAATATTATATTAGTAATAAGCTTACTAGAAACCAAAGGCATAGAGTCTATTCTACTAGGAGATATAAACCTCTACTACCCGCGGTAGGGGGGTATCTATATTACTGCTAAATAATAGGCAGAGTGCCTACTAAGAGCTATAGACACCTAGGGCCTTAAGTTAGCCACCCCCCTAGGAGTAATTATATGGCAATAAGGAACCTCTAGAAGTATAATTAACCTTATATTTATAGACGAAGGCCTATACCAGAGACTTAAAAGGTGCAACCCTAAAGAAGAATAGGTACTCGCTTTAGACCATATCCCTATCTAGATATAGCTAGATTTGGATATTAAGGCGCAACTAAGTAGCAAAAGATACACAATAAGAAAGCTTAAGATAGACAGTTTTCTTAATATAGTTAAATAACAACTTTAAGACCTAGAAGAAGTCCACCCAATACTAAATAAGCAAGGCTTATTAGCTACCCCTAAGAAAATTAACTAAAGACTAGAAAGGATCTAGGCAGTAATTAAAAACGGGCTAGAAGAGCACTGCCTAGTTTTAAAACCGGGCCCCTACGCGCGACACGCATGGTCCATATAATATACGGTTCTTATTACTAGCCAACAATAAGCAAGAAGGAAATATATAAGTAGCCACAACCCTAAAGACAAGAGATAATACAAAGACACAAGAAACTAGTTAAAGAATACCCTAAAGAAAGAAGCAAGAAACAACTAGAGATGGTTTATAAACAAGTACACTTTTAACCTAAGCCTCCCCTATAACAAGGGCCTTTGGGCCATGGCGAAATAGGTAAAGAAAAAGGTAGGGCGCCTAGTGTTACGGACGCTTTAAGTACAATGTTACGACTACTTGGAGAAGAGTCGGCGGAAGCTAGTTGGTTAATACAGGCACGGTCTAGGATGGATCCGGTGGAACTATATAACAAGAAATGGTAACCAAGGTCACGTGGTGTTGAACATATTGACTATATTAAATAGAAGGGACGTTACGTTTAATATAGACAACACGTACCTTACGTACAAGAGAGGATTTCTTAGGAGTATAGTTGTATATTTAAAGGACCTCAGTCCCTACTATAGATAGTTCTCTCCTTGTAGTAAATCTTAGAATACAATTAGAGTTAATCTGTTAGGTAACTACTCCACCAGTTATTATTACGTTGTTGTTTTTGTTGTACCTATATACCCAGCCTAATAACAGAACCCACCGTAGTCTAAGCTATAAGATTCCGTTACACATTTACTACCAAGGTTACAGTATTGGAACAAAATCAAACAATATGCCACCAAGAGCAGCACCAGTCACGACAGTGTTAGCAACAGCCACAACCTCAGGGCCAGGAGATACCAGTATAGACAGTAGGGATTCTTAAGTAGTTACGCAAGGTCAGTTATAGGAAATGGTTAATTACTTATAAGATAATAATAGGATACTTAAAGAACGCATTAATAGAATTAGAGCAGCAAAGGTTAAGTTACCTTTAATTAAACGGTTCTTAGGAGAGAAGTTAAAGCTTAAGGGATTTCTTACGCAGATGCACTTTAAGGTAGTATAGGAAGGAGCGAAGTTAGCAACATCGTTAAATTAAGTAGCCTATGCAGGATTATTCCTAATAGGGAGGGCACTTAAGTGGTTTAAGCTGTATCTCACAGAAATATAGGCTAATAGCATAACAACTACTAACCAAGATGTACGGTATATATTTACTAGTTAGAACGGGTTCGCAGAGCGACTAATATAGATGTTTAGAGACCCGGAAGCTACAACCATAGCAGAATAAAAGCTTTAGAACTTAGTACAACATACTTTAGTAATTAAGTATACAACACAGTTCCAAACACTAGCTATATAGGTTAAGTGGAATAATAAGGCGCTTATGGCATAGTATAAACAGGGACTTAAGGCTAAAGTCTAGGACGTAATTATCCTAATAGAAGATACGGATACTCTAAGAGAGTTAATAGATTAGTTAATAAAGATTAATAACAGAATCTACTAAAGGGAACAAGCCAAGAAAGGGCAAGATAGAGTTCTATAGTTATATAAGGCACAGAGTACGCAACAATAGATACAGAGTTAAAAACTATAGAATGGCGCAGAGCTAATAGACCTAAGCGGTACTAAAGAAACCTAAAGATGGAAAAAGAAACCATAGAAACCCAGAGGTTAAGAATTAAGTAATTAAAGGACCTAGAAACAGAGGCCAAACCAGGGATCTTAGTAGTAGAAGACGTTTAGGCGGACTCCACAGCAAGAAAAATGGTTTAAAGATAAAGCTTGCATAAATTACAGAAAATAGGGTCATTTCGCTAGAGACTATAGAGGTGGTTAGAGTAACTATATAGTAAAGGGAACCAGACCAGCAGACAGCACGTATATATAGAGGGATAATAGTGCACTATGAGGAATAAAAGAATGTTTAATTAACAGTTTTATGTATTGTTACAATAACGCATGCCGAATTTATAAGGACGCTAAGTATGGCGCAAGCTATTGGCTATAAGAGCCATTATTATCTAAGTTTAAAGGAACCAGCGAACCAGCTTACAGATTGGATATTAAAGACAATAAATTTAATAAAGGCAAAGCATTTACTAATAATAAGGCAACAAAGGTAGCTTACTAGGAGTATACAAACCTTAAAGAAGTTAAAATAGAAGTAGAGACTAAGACTATTATAAAACAAGGTTTAGAAACGGGTATAGTAACACTATTAGATACAATTTCTATTGCTTTATAAGACAATAGGAGCAACGTTTAGAAGAAACTAAGTAAGCAGACAACTATTAGTGCTAGCTTATCATTTAATAAAGGCAAAAGGCCACAGGCTTAAGATTCTTAAGATAAAATAAGACACACTTAAGGACCCACAACGGATGAAAACTAATAGGAAAGGGCAGCAACTTAGTTTAGTAACAAACGAATAAGTATAGGACGCAAGTTTAAGAACTATAAGTTTAAAGAATAAATAAGAACGTTAGTAATCCCAGGTAAACGCAGTATTTAGCCTAAAGATTAAACAGTTAATACCAGGATTAAAAAGCAAAACGACTATAAGGATCTAGCTGCAAGACGCAGAAAATAAGAAACTATAGATAAGTTCAGAATAAGAATTATTGCATAGCAAGAGCAAAAGCTAGACAAGAGATTAGCTATACTAGGTTATATAAGGGACAGAGCACCCGTATAAAGAGTTACTAATAGGCCAAGTGCAGGGACACCTAGGGTAAAGTGGTTAGATAAATTGGAACAAGAAGAGGATCTAGATATTCTAACTAGGTTTAAAGAAAGACATACTAAAGGATATTATAATATAGTGATAATAAGGTACTTTCTAACGGATAGACCATATACACTAAACCAGTTGTATGGAAAGTGGTATAGGTAACGACACAATAATAAATAGGAAGATTTTTATATATAGCTAAATAAAAAAGTTATCTAAGACTAACCTATTACAGAGAAACGTATAAGTCATATTAAAGGAGCATTAATTATGATGTTAAGGAACCTAGAAGAGAGATCTAGAGACTAGAGAAGTAAATAATAAATCTTAGTACCTATAGCAGAGATACCAGTGGTTAGGTTAACTAGGTATAGGTTTAAACTTAAGGATAAAGATAAACTAAGAGTTAACCTAAAACACGCAGCGCATTATACACTATTATGGATAGCTTGTGTGGATAATATATATAACATATATAAAGCACCTAAAGAGAAGAACCGGAAGTACCTAGTAAGAATATATTAGGCACTAGAGGAAAAGCGGTTTAGGAACACCAAGTATATACATAGTTGGCACCTAGTAGAAGTACAAGGTTAAGGAGACTTAATACTTTAACCAGAAAAATTCCTTACGGAAGAATACCTAGACGGATAATAGTGGTAGGAGTGCCTAGAGAACACTTATCTATAGTATATAGAGGAAAAGAAACAAACTAAGTATTAGCTAAAAGTAGACTAAGTATAAGCAGGATCTAGCAGCTAACAGTTAGAAAAAGGGGAGGTGTACAGGACTAAAGGGAACTAGTGTTAGAGCCTTAGACCCTTAAAGGAATTTAAAGGCAATACCTAAATTTAAGAGCTAAGTGGCAAGATTAGTAGTTTAAAGCATTAGTAGATAGTGGAGCAACTAGGAACCATATATTACCAAAGGTAGTGGAAAGGATAGGGTTACTATATAGATAGAAGGAACACCTATATCCACTTATAACAATTTTAGGAGATTAGATAGCCTATAAAGGAGGTATTATTAATCTTAAAACAGAACCTATTTAGATAACTATTAAAGGGAGACCAGTTAGAATGTCTTTTAATATCCTACCATTAGGACAGGACGAGGCGATACTAAAAATACCTTAGTTATAGAAGTATAATCTAAAGATTAATTGGGTTATAGGTTAAGTTAATATTAAAAATACTTAATAGCGCAAAATGCAACAGCAAACCAAGTTGGTATAGTACTAAGTCAGAGCGACATATAAAGAGACTAAGTAAGGCTTAAGTTATATACTAAAGAGATACCACAAGTATAGTAAAAAGTTATAGTCACTAGAAAGTAAAAAGCTGTTAGAGTATATAGCTTAAGACTATAAGATAGAATTAGAAGAGGGAACAAGTCTAAGGTTTTTTCTAATCTACAAGCTTACTAAAACAGAGTTAGTAGCGCTTAAGGAGTTTATTTAGAAGAACTTATAAAAGGGATATATTAGACCATTATAGTTATTAGTAGAATATCCAGTATTATTCATCCTAAAGAAAAACGGAAAACTTAGGATGTGTATAGACTATAGACAGTTAAACAGTATCACTAGAAAGGATAGGTATCCTTTACCCTTAATTAGCAAAATCTAAGATAAAATAGGTAACGTAAAGATCTTTACAAAGATAGATCTGAGATAGGCGTACCATTAAATTAGGATCAAGGAAGGCGACAAATAGAAGGCAGCCTTTAGATCAAAGGAAGGACTATATAAGCTATTAGTTATACAATTTAGGCTTATAAATATACTAGCAACGTTTTAGAAACAAATTAATAGTGTATTAGGAAAACACCTAAATAAATTTATTATAGCATATCTTAACGACATTATTATCTACTTAGAGAATAAGGAAGAATATAGAGAATATATTAAATAGGTTTTAAAGAGACTACAGGAAGAACAAATGCCAGTAGTAATTAAGAAATGCGAGTTCTTCACCTAGAAGACCAATTTTATTAGATTTATTATTAAACTAGGCTAACTTAGTATAGATCCAAAGAAGATTAAGGCTATAGTAAATTAGCAGAAACTAGAGAACATTACGCAGTTAAAATCGTTCCTAGGGTTTTGCAATTATTATAGAAGGTTTATAGCGCAATAGTTATAGGACGTTAAGCTATTTACGCGGTTAATAAAGAAAGAAGAACTATAGGCATAGGGAAAGAAGCAATAAGAACTATTTAAGAGAATTAAAGAGTTATTTACCTAGGAGCCAGTTCTTAAGATCTACCAACTAGGTCTAGAGACGGTTATAGAAATAGATGCATTAGACTTTACACTAGGGGTATACTTCCTATAGAAATATTAAGATGGATGGCACCCAGTAGCATACTATAGTTGGAAGATAATACCACTAGAGTTAAACTATAACATCTATAATAAGGAGTTGTTAGGTATAGTTATAGCACTTAAAGAATAAAAAGCATTCTTATAAGGCATAGAAAAACCATTTATGGTTAAGACAGACTATAAGAACCTTATAGGATTCCTAATAATAAAGGAACTTAACCAAAGATAGGTTAGATAGGCGGAAATACTTATAGAATACTATTTCAAAATTTAGTATACTAAGGGTACAGATAATACACAAGCAGATGCTCTAAGTAGAAAAGCTAAACTACAGAGTAGTAAAAAGCTATTAGGAGCTTTATTATAAAAGGATTAAGACAGATTAATCAGGTATAATTATCTAAAGATTACAGCAACCAAAGAAAGCTAGACCTATAAATCACTAGAGAGTAATTAGATATAGAAGATCTAAGAAGCGCAGGTAGAGAATCTAGACTTAGAGCAATATAAAAACAAAGAAGTAATATATATGCCTAAGTCTATTATAGAAGAATTTATTAAAGAATTCTATAAGGGAATAATACAAGGACACAATAAAGCTACAGGCTTAGTATTAAGACTTTAAGAGGAGTACATTGTTTAAGGAATCTGGGGACTAGCAAGATAAGTTATAAAGGAATGTCTAGATTACTAAAGGAACAAACCAACAAGGCATAAGCCGTATGGAGGGCTATAACCTATTAAGACACTAGGAAGACCATAGAAGGTTATATTATAGGACTTTATTATTAAGTTACTAAAGTTAAGAGATCCTATCACAGGACAAGATTATAACGCGATTTTAGTAATAGTGGATAAGCTAATAAAGTAGGGATACTTTATAGCATGCACTAAAGAGATATTAGTAGAAGATGTCGCTAGAATCTATATAAAAGAAGTGTTTGTAAGACACGGAGCACTAGATAAGATTATATTAGATAGAGATCTAAGATTTATAGTAGTATTTTGGGAAGTGTTTCTGGCAGAATAAAGAGTTCGCGTAGTAATATCTACAGCATATTATCCGCAGACGGACGGATAAACGGAAAGACTAAACTAGACACTAAAGCAGTATCTAAAGCACTATATTAATTACGCACAGAATAATTAGGTATTATTATTACTAGTTATACAGTTTGCATACAATGCAACACTACAAGAAGGAATGGGGATATCACTATTTAAGGCAAATTACAGATATAAGCCAAGAACATTATTATCGCCACATTAAGTAAAAAGGACGAGTAGCACAGCTAAATAAAGAATAAAGACGTTAATAAATCTTTATACAGACCTTAAAGAAACAGCTAAACTAGTACAAGAATAAATAAAAAGGTACTATAATGCTAAGAGATCTAAGGGACCAGATCTTAAGGAGGGAGATAAAGTGTGGCTACTACACAAAAATTTCAAAAGTTAACAACTAAGCAAGAAGTTAGACTATGTTAGACTAGGACCTTTTAAAATTAAGCAAAGAATTTTATTGGTCACGTATAAGTTAAACCTACTAGCTAAAATAAAAATCTACCCTATACAGCATATCGCAATGCTAGAGCTAGTACACGGGAATATTAAGCCACTAGTCTATAAGGCAGACACGTATAGAGAATAAGAGGAAGACAAATAGTAAGTTTTAAAGATTATCAGCTATAAGAATGTAGATAATAAAACGTAGTATAAAGTAAAGTGGGTAGGCTATAGTAAGACTACCTAAGAACTACTAAGCAACCTAAGGAACGCTATAGGAAAGGTATAGGAGTATTAGAAGAAAGTAGGTCAGGCAATATTAATAAAGAAGGATTGCCAAAAAATAAGTCACCTAAGGGGGACCCAAGAGGAGCAATTGCCAAGCTACTTAGAGTTATTTCCCTTATAGGAGGAGAGCTAATCCTTTTATTACCTAGCTTAGACAAACCCTATTAAACCAGTTTCTACTCCTTAGAACGGACCTTCTTGCAAATATATTTAAGGCGTTAAAGATAAGCATAAGCCAAACGTTAAGCTTTAAGGACGCGTGCGGACTCTTCTAAGGCACGTTAAACCTCAAGTAGCGTAGAGGCCAGCTTACCGTTAAGCTTTATAGCGGTAGATTAAACACGAGACCCTATAATAAGTTACTTAGGGAACTTAAAGACTGTTAAGAGTTATAGGACGCGCACACTTAGCGTTAGAGATAGAGCGAACATTACAGGACGATTAAATGTTTGCTTTAGTACACTTAGAGCAAGAGGAGGGTTGTTAAGATAAAGGACTTGCTAGCGTAACACAAACTAACCCCTCTTTCGCATACCTTAAGCAAGGAATCGCCATCACTTCACCTAGCGATAGTATAGAGGAGACCGTACGAAGGCGACGCTCAACCCAGGAAAGAGAAGAAGAAGCTTTAGGCATAATAAGTATAGATATCAACCAGAGTAATTAAACGGACATCACACCTCTAGTGGACGACTTGGAGATGTTAGGAATCTTTAAGGACAAAGATAAAGAGAAGGGAGATAGTATTACGGACGCTTTAAGTACGATGTTATAACTACTTGGAGAAGAGTTAGCGGAAGCTAGTTGGTTAATATAGGCACGGTCTAGGATAGATCCAGTGGAACTATATAACAAGGAATAGTAACCAAGGTTATATAGTATTAAACGTATTAACTGTATTAAATAAAAGGGATATTATGTTTAATACAAATAACACGTACCTTACGTACAAGAGAGGATTTCTTAGGAGTACGGTTGTGTATTTAAAGGACCTCAGTCCCTACCGTAGATAGTTCTCTCCTTATAGTAAATCTTAAAATATAATTGGAGTTAATCTATTAGGTAACTACTCCACCAGTTGTTATTACATTGTTGTTTTTGTCATACCTATATACCTAGCCCAATAACAGAACTCACCGTAGTCTAAGCTACAAGGTTCCGTTATACCTAGCAGAAGACCTATACCTACCACCCCTATAAAAAGTAGGGGAACTATAGGCTACTAATAACAACAATAAGAAGGTAAAGATCCTTATAAAAAGATTCTTCCCCTAACTAGCTCTAGCAGACCTTAGTAATATTATAGGTAAAACACTAGTAACTCGCCTAAGGGTTAATAGCGACATAATAATAGAGGAAATAGCCAGAACTATTAGCCGCCTTTTAAACAATATAGTACTAGGACTAGATGGGATTCTAAATAAGGCCTTAAAAACCTATAGACCACTTATAGCACCCTAGCTTGCAGATATAGCTAGAGTATACTTTACCATAGACTACTACCTGCAACTTGGAAGATCTATAACAACGGTTATTCTATAGAAAGAAGGTAAAGTAGATTACTTAATCCCAGGAAGCTACTGCCCTATTACTCTAGAAAATACCCTTAGCAAAATCTTAGAAAAGGTAATAGTAGACTATATAGTAAACACAGCTAAGAAACACGCCCTACTACTACAAAGCTAAATAGGGGCAAGAAAGAACCGCTTAACGCTATTAGCACTTACGCTACTCGCTGCCACTATTAAATCTGTATAGGCGATGCAAAGGGACTTTGTAGTATTAATACTTAGCCTAGATATTAGTAGTGCCTATAATAATATACCCTATAAGCGCCTCCTATACATCCTTAGGGCAAAGGGCTTCCTAGAATAGATTATATAATTTATTTAAGGGTTTACAGGCCAGAAAGAAATATTACTAGTCTTTAGCAGATACCAAAGCCCCCCTATTATAGTTATAATAGGAATACCCTAAGGATTACCCCTCTTGCCTATACTCTTCCTTTTCTTTATAAGCAACCTACTAGACTCCTTTAAGGAAGGGGCGACCTAGGGGATAGGCTTTATTAATAACACAAACCTAATTATATATAGGCCAACAGCCGCAAAGAACTATAGAACACTAGAGAAAGCCTATAACACCTATATAGAATGGGCAAGACAATATAGAGTCCAATTCTTACTAGAAAAATACTAGCTAATCTATTTTATAAGAAAATGCAACCAATCTATAGATTTTTAGTATGCAATTTATATCTAAGGCTTTAGGGGTTAACCAGTTTAGGGCCTAAGGGTATTAGGAGTATAGATAAACAGCAAGCTCTAGTAGAGCATATATACAGCATAAGCAGCCTATAAGGGCCAAGTATAGTATATTACATTATCTAGGATCGTTAATTTTATATAGGGTCCATGCTTTTAGAGGTCACGCCTACTATATATAGCAGTTATCCGGCCTACTATAATATATGGATCTAGTATCTGGGCTATTAGTAAAACTAAAAAGGGCCCCCCTAAATTACTCCTTAAACTACTCTAAAAGGTCTAGACAGTATGCCTCTAGAGTATAATAGGCAGGTATAAGCAAACGGCTATAGCACTCCTTAAGAAGGAAGCTAATATCCCCCCCTTATAACTATATATTAAAGCCGCTGTAATATAAAGGACGCAAAACAAACGTAACTCTAATGTTATAAAGTATATTAAGACACGCCTAAATAAACTATAGAGGGACCCTAGGGTGCCTTATAGGAGAACAATCCAACAACCCTAAAGTAGGGAAGATATACTAGAGAAATAGGTAAAAAAAGTAGAAGAAGAATAGTACAGTATTAAGGCCCAGGCCTATATAGAGGAGGAAGGGAGACGCGCAAGAGGCCAGTAAAGATAACAGTAAAAAAGAAAAAGGAGCTAAAGTAGAGCATAAAAGAACGCTAGGAAACTATTAACCGCAATATAATACTAGTTGGACCAGCGCTGGAGAGGCGTATGGGAGTTAAAGGTATAGAGGCTAACTTAGGTAAGAGTAACCCAAGCTATAGCATAGTTAACGCCATAGGGGGTAAACACTTAAGGGCTCTAAAAAGGCCTAATAAAGGCAGAAAATATAATAGCAACACTTCTAAAAACAGGAATAATAGGATTAAAAGATTAGCTCTACTAGATAGGCGTCTTAGTAAGTAGCCCAAGATGCAAATATAGCTGGCTAAGACAGACACTAAAATATATAATACTATTATGCCCCTTACGCACTAACTAAGAAGTAATACTCTTAGTAGCTGGCATAGAGAACTATAATACACTGCTCTTAATATAAAAAGGTCTTAAGGCGGTTACCCAGTAGCTTATTAGCTAAAATATACTAAACCAGTTCTAGGTTGCAAGGGAAATAGTAATAGAAGGCAATAAGGTGGGTATTAGGCGCCCCCTAATAACTCTACAGTAGTAGAGTAAAGTTTGCGATACTAGCGCGTCCGTAGGCTTGTTACGGCAGCAGTGGTTCCCAAGGAGGTTAAAAAGTAAGGTAGTAGAGCACTATAGGTAACTCGCAGGCGAGTCCCAAAAGGCGGGGAGATAGATTACGGGGTTTTCTCAAATAGAGTTTTCTCCCCATATGTATATAAGGAGTAGTCTGCGTAGGCCTAATAGGGATCCGAATCGGACGTTAAGCAATGAATAATAATAATAATATATACTTACTAATATTAATAAAATATAAAAATTATACTTTTATATATGCTTAATAATTATATAGTTAGCACTTAGTAGCTAAATGCTAAGACTTAGTTATAAATGCCACATTTAGCAGCTAAATGCTAATACTTAGTTATAAATGCCGCATTTAGCAGCTAAATGCTAGTACTTAGTAATAAATGCTAGAAAATGCTAGAAAATGCTAAAATGGCTAAAAAGTAAAATTAAATGCTAGTAAATTTTTTCCTGACGTATGTGGGTAACCTAAACTTATAGTAGTAACTTATCCTTACTAAGGTAAGTTAGAAAGGCCTTTTAATAGCATATACCGTTAATTATTTCTATCTATATAGCTAATAGCCCAGCGCAATAAGATATCTCTACCTTACTCTAAAATCTAGTTATTATAACTTTATTAGTAGGAGTAGGAGCCTAGTTTAAAGCTAACATTTAAGAGGAAACACTTTCCGTGTTATTTACGTCGCTAGGCGTATAGCTATTGGCTAGATAACTACGTGCTATTACTTAATTAGCTAGTAGTTAATTCTAATATAGCCTATAAGTGGTCTTCTAAGGTACGTCTAGTTATAACTATAGCTATTTAATTTCTGGTCTATTAATACTTTCCGTATTAAAGGCCTAATATAGCAGAAATATATAACCTTTACTAGTTTAACTACAGCCCCATTTACCGCGACTAAGACGCTACTAATAATCTATAAGACTCTTTATAATTAGAAACCTTTAAAGCGCTACTAGTTTAATATCTAGGACATTAATACCTATACTAAGAGAAGTTATTGCTACTATAATCCTTATAAACAATAAGGATTTCTTAAACTCTTTATATTAAGTAGTACAATTATACTCTTAAATATATGCAGTATATACCTAGACCATATTAGTAACGTAACGGGCTTTACTATTAGCATTAGTAGTATACTATTTATTAGGTATAAAGGTTAAAGTCTTTACAAGGAGTGCTCTTTAAAAGTATACTATTACTTCCTAGATAGACCAACGACCGTCTATAAAGACAATTATCTTTAGTATTTACTCCGGGACTGTAGTATCTAAATCTATATATACGTCTAATAGGAAGTATAGTACGTTCTATAAATCTACTTTGCCTTTACTAAGCGGCAGTACGTAGATTAAGACATTAGGGCAATCTATAAAAGTCTTAATAACTTTAGTCTGGTATATACGGTTACCTATAAAGTAAAAACCGGCGTTGCTAAGAACTAATTATTCTGCCTCCTTATTAAGTATAGTAGAACAACTAAACCAAACTATATCCTAATAAAGTATTATCTATAGCTCGCCTAATATTACAAATATCGGTTAAAACAATTCCCATTGCTTTACCAGATAACACTTATTAATTGTAATAAGTCTAATCCTAGCCTATAGTTCTAGGCTCTTTAATATATCCCAGAAAGACTTTAACAAGGCCTACTTAGGACTAAGACGTACGTATATATATATACCATCCTTTATTTTTTTTTAAATTAGGGCTCTATCTAGGCTTCTACTCTTAGCAGTAATAAGATATAGATTAGAACCATTAAGCTTCTAGATATTATCCAACTATTTATTACCAAGCTTGCTTAGTAGGACTATCTAAATAGTAATCTTATCTGTTAAGATTAAAAAAGTATAAAATATTAGACTTTTTCTAAAACCCGTATATGTAATAAGAAGTATATTACTAAAACCAAATATTAGACGTCTTAAGGTGCGTATCTGTTTAAAATAAGGGGTTTAAGGGCAGCCTCCTAGGTTTATATACTGGAGTATTTATTTAAGACATGCTTTTAAAACGGTTATCTATAATAAAACATTTTCCTTACGCCGAGCTTCCTTAATAATAGATAGCAATTCTTCTAGGTCTATTAAACTAATTACTATAATATAACCTAGTTATAGTGTTAGGTGTATATAAATCTCTACCTTATCCGCCCCCGTCTTCCGCTAACCCTTATATCATTTCTTCCTATAATTGCAATTTTGTTTAGGTATCTAATTGGCTTAGAAGTTTATAGAAGTTCGTAAGAGTTCGCGGGAGTTTATAGGAGTTAAAAAGAATATAGATTGGCTGTGCTTTAATTGGTAACAGGTAGTATATATAGATGTAAGGGCGCGAAGAGACTTCGGGGAAGATTTGAAGGAACAATATAAATTCTATCTAGATCTAAGGGTATATAGCTCTTGCAGAGAACAAGACGTTGCGTGAAGAAGAGAAAGGAATATAGGAAGCTTGTAACTAAATATTCGGGAGTCTTGGCAGCAGACGCGTGGGCACGAGCGTACGCGGGTTTCGACAGGTTTCCACCAAATTCCATCACGTCAGTGGAATTTGGTGGAATTCGATCGAGCCGGCGGAATTTGGCAGAATTTAATCGACTTGGCAGAATTTGGCAGAATTTGATCAAAGCGTCGGAATTTATCTGTCGAGTGTTTCACCGAGACATTCCTACTGTAACTGGGCTAGTCCCGTTACAATAGAGGAGCAACGCCAGATACGCCCTAGGGTCCTATATATAAGCGATCTAATTGGCCTAGGAGTTTGCAGAAGTTTGTAGGAGTTTAAAGGAGGTTATAAAACTTAGCTAATAACAAAAGTAGACGTAACGTGGTTATGGTGTGGATAGTAGTTAAAGGAACGGTTTATAAGTAGTGTAAATATTTAATTCTTAAATATAGTTAAGGTTTTGTATAATATATCTCATACCTTTAACTACGTTATAATTAGCTTTTATATATATAGAATTAAAGACTATTACCTTAAGATTAAAATGCATTAAATAAAGCATTAATAACTGTTGGTAGAGCCTTTATAGAGCCAGTTAAAGTTAAAATGCGCGATCTAAAATATTTAAATCTGTAAGAGGCTAGTTTAACCAGAACGTATAATTATCTAATCAATAGTGTAGAATAAGAGTTATAGGCAAGTAGAAGGTAAGTCGAAGGTAGAACGAGCTTTACGTATTAAAGGACAAATGCTTTCTAACCTCTTCTATTTAGAGACTAATTGCTAGTTCTTCTCTAGAGGAGAACCAGCTCCCTTTATAATCCTTTTAAGACACTAGTAAAACCCTTTGCCCCTTATCTATCTGACTATGCCTCCTTTAGGACATTGGTGGGACATTAGTAAAACCTTTATCTATCTTATCTGATATGTACCTTTTAGGAGCGCCCGTTACAAAATCTTACCAAAGCGACGCCTATAAGCTCTTAGACGCTCCGTAGAAGATTTTATTAGGTGATAGGGGTGCGCAGGGGGCTGAAATTAGTGCGCTGTTCTAATTGGTCTAGGAGTTAGCAGGATTTTGCAAGAGTTAGGGTGCTATTCTAATTGGCTTAGGAGTTTGCAGGCGTTTTAGAAGGTCTATATATTATCCCATATCACGGAATAAATCTTCTACGGAGCGTCTAATTTATAAGATAAAGATAATCTATATTCTCTTAAGGTGTGGGACACGTATACGAGTCACGTGCATTGTAAAGTCTCTTTATAGCTTAAAGCCCTAGGGGTCCCAGACAAGGTCCATTAAGAAAAGACCAAGATTATTAATCAATCAACCCATTTTATTAATAAATAGCTCTATATGCACTATCTGATAGTTATAAGCCCGGTCCGCCAACTTAAGAAGCTATTCAGCTATTACTTAATTATTTAAAGAAATTCTACCTTATTGTTATAGGACAATCCTAACAATAAGGACGATCCTAACGATAAAATACCATCTTAATTCCTCCTTTGCCTATTAGTTAAATAACTCCACTAACAAGTTTGTTAACTATAATCATCCTTAATAAACTAGAAGACTAGAAGTAATAGCTATAGCAACTCCAAGCCCTTATAGACTAGTAAATTTAGGCCTACGTTAACCTAGATAATATAGCACCTTAATAAGGTCTATTTTAAGAACCACCCTATTTAGAAGTTATAAATTTTAATAAGAATGTAACCTTATATGCATAGCTCTTAATAAATTAATAGAAAGCGTATAAGAATAGCAGATAATACTATAACTAGGATATAAAGTATTTCCTAAGATAGGAAGATTATCTTTAATAGATCCGTACCTAGATTACGTCTACAGTATTAATTTAGAAGAAGCTACTGCTTAGCCCTTCCCTTATAGTTAAAGAATGGCTATCTTAGTTAAAGGAGAATATAAAACCTACCTTATTATTTATTAGGAAGCAGGTATAATACTAGTATATAAAAGCCCTTAAGGGGTTTAAATATATATTAAAGTTAAACTAATAGCTAGATTAATAGGAACACACAATATTACTAGAAAAGAAGTATAATATCCCTTAAATATCTAATGGAATCTGGCTTTAAGAATTAGTAGAAGTTATTTAACTGTTTAGTAACGCCTAATATATAAAGTATACTACTAAGTTAAATAACCCTTAGAAGTTAAGATCTTCTAAATACTATAGAGTAGTAAAAGAGCTATAAGAAGGACTTAGAACACCCTTAAAAAAAGCTAATGCTACTATAAAAGAGAGTACCTTTAATATAGACTTCGTAGAGTAAGCTATTAAGGATTGCTCTAATACTACTAAAGGTTTATAAAAAGGAAAGGCCTTAGTATATAAGAGCCGCTTAAAGAGAGCCAGGATACTAGTAAATAAGGAGACGTCCTATAAGAAGCTAATACCTAAGTGCCTAGCGTGCGGAATATAAGGATACTTCCTTCGGGACTATTAGTATTTATTTAAAGATAAAAGACCTATAGGAGTTATAATTAGAGATACTCATATTAAAAGGGCACTAAAGAAGGTAAAAAAGAATAAGAATCTTATTAACCAAGTTATAAAGATTAGACTTAAAAACTAAAAAGATAAGGCTTAATAATAATAGGATAAGAATTAGAAAATAGTTAAGATTAAAAAAAAGCCAATATAATATTTCTAGAATTATTTTATACTAATTAACTCTATCTACTAAGCTATTAACTATTCTTAACTTAGGAACCACTTTACATATCTTTAATAATCTCTTTTATTTCTATAACTTTAAAAAGGCTCTAAAATATAAATATATCATTGCTGGCAGCTTAGAAGTGCCTATACTAGGTTATGGCAATATTACTATTTAAGTTATAAAACTAGACAAGAGTAAGGGAATCCTACGTCTTAAGGACGTTGCCTTTTATATAGACTTCAACATAAATCTAGTATTATTCTGTCTACTATAAAAACAAAGGTATTACTAGGATAATAAAAAAGACAATAATCTTCTAGTTTGGAAAAATAACTCTATCCTATATTAAATAGTAGAATGTTATAGATAATAGACTATTAAATATATATAACCAGGAGGTCTATTAGCTTTTAATATAAGCCAACTACTATACCACTAATAAAAGCGCAGAATATTATTAAGAGATGTTTATCTAGATTTAAAAGGTAATATAAAACTATAGTATTTACGTCTAGGGCATCTAGGACCTATAAGCCTTTATTACTTAAGTATTAATACCCTAGGAGTTAAGCTTTAAGGACCTAAGATAACGGAATATTAATATTATAGTTTAGCTAAAATTAAGTGCCAGATCTTATAAAGGTCCTTAAAACGGAATATTAATAAACCCTATCTTAACCTCTATATTAACTAGACTAACCTTAAGAAAGCATATACTAGATTTATACGAGTTATACTTATCTATAACACCTTCTTAGGAAGAACTTTCCCATACTTTATAATAACGTATAGTAAGGAGAAGAAGATGCTACAAGTGCTTAAAATTTTTATCCTATGAACTCGTCTTAGGTATAACTTTAAAGTTAACACTATTAGATTAGACAATAAGCTAAGGAGAAAGAAAAACCCTAAAATGGCTATCCCATGGAACGCCTGCGTCCATTTAGAAAGTGGTCCGTGCGGAACACCAAGCTCAAAAATACGCACAAATTGTATATAGATTTAAGCAATAGATTATTATCAACCATGCCTTCCAAACGTACTTCTAATAATATAGATCTTGTTGAACCGACCTAATATCAAGTTGATCCAAATTGCAAAGCAAAAAAACCTCCCCAGAACTGTGGCCTCTACCTATTTTCAACTCCTTGTTCCGCTTTATACCGGTACACGCCCCATTCCGGATTATTTCTGCCTTATTCCGGAACAGATCGTCCTTAAAGCGGAACAAATTGTGTATCGCTTTAAGCTGCCTCATTCCGGATTAATTGCTTCATTCTAAAATAGATCTGCCTTATTCCGGAACAGATTTAGATATTAGATTAAACTTTTAAAGCTATATAAAGCTTTTTAGTGGATTTTAGCTATTTCTACAAGCTAATTTAGAAAGTATGGTGCAGTTAATGGTTATAAATAAGGGTTAATATATAATCTTATTAATTTTAGGCGTAAAATAAGTAATAATATATCCTTAATATTATAATTGGTTATCTAGTAGAGCATAATTGTATATAAAATCTTAATTTTCTAATAAGATTTTGTAAGGCTCTAGAGATTAAATTTTACTGCCCTCCTAAACCACTATAATACTATTAGATTCCATCTAAACTAGGTTACGCTTTAATTTATAAGTGTATTTAAAGGCCTTTCTACATTGTGGATTTAGTCTATAAGTAGTAGAAACCAATTGGGTAAGAGGTAGTTAATCGCGTTCCCTAATACTAAAATTTACAAATTACGTAAAGCTTTAAACCCACCAAGATCTATTAAAAGCCGGGCTCACCGACGTTCTGCTAGCCATAGACTAATTTCCTAATTGGGTTTAGTATAGTTGCGATTTAGATTTCTCCTGCCTGCGCCAGCCTTGTCCACTATTGTCCTCCTCTCCTTTAACTTCCGCAGCCTTTGTAGTGGGCTTAATTAATTACATTCCTTATTTACTGTTGCCGATTAAGGTTGTGTAGAGCTTTAAGGTTGTATAAAGCTTTAAAGTTATATAGAGCTTTAAGGTTGTGTAGAGCTTTAGGGCTTCGTCTCTTGCCAGGGGCGCTTTGGCTAAAAGGTTATCTAAACACTAGCAAGTCTCCTATAGCCTATAGCTCTTAAAGGTAGTTTACTAGAGTCGTTAGTTGGTTAATTATATAAGCTCTCCCTCTATAGCAGTAGGAAGAATACTCTATATTTGCTTTTTAACAGCTACATCGCTAATTATTACACCCTTACTTATACCCATAACTAGTAGGTTGCAAAGTAGTTAAATAAGCTTTTACTATTACGGAAAGCGGTATAATCTTACTAATACTTATAGGAATCTGAGCATTATAAGTCTCTTTTAGTTTAATTAGCTCGCTACTAAGGAAAGGCTCTTTAATAATTCCGTACTAAGTACGAACTTTATAATAGCTATAGTTTTAAATCTTATAGATATAGCTGGGTATATAAGAGATCTCTATAGCCTTTAAAAGGCTTTTAGGAATAGGAAAAAGAACTAAGTCGCCTATATTAAATATAGTAATTTAGTGCTGTATTTCGTACTTCTTCTTTATTAATTTATAAGAATAAGCGACTCGCTATTAAATCTTCTTATACTAATCTAATATATTGTAATAAGAGCTTAACTCTAGTAGAAGGTTCTATAGTTATAGTTCCTTTTAGCGCTTCTCTAGATTCTATAACACCTACTACTTAAGCTCTTACCATGGTGGAATTGTGTATATAGAATTATTAGAGTTCTTAATTGCCTAAATTAAGTTATGCCTATAGGCAGGCTTAGTAATATTATAATACTTACTAAAATCTATAGGTAAAATACCAGCTCCGCCGGCTTTGTAATAGAGTTATACTTATAGAGCTTTAATTTAAACGGTAAGATTATCTATAAAATAGCCTCTAGGGATGTAGTAGGAGTTCTTTGGATTTTTAATCTAGTTATCTAGATATAGTTTCTTCTACTACCAAATAGATTGCAGAGCTCTCTCAGTATATTAAAGATCGGTAGTACGCTTAGCACTTACTGCTATTAAGGCTGTAGCCTCTCTATCTATTACTTCCATTATCTTATAATATAATTGCATTCTAGCTTCTTAGCTTAGTGTAGAAAAGCCTTTTAGTAGAGGTAGAGGCTACCTAAATCCACTTAATCCTAATAACTATATAGTATGCTAAATTTGTCGCGTTTAAATTAAGACTAGTAAGTAATTATAAGAGAGACAATTGTCGTTAGATAAAGTACGGTTTAGAGCAGTTACCTACATCTAGTCTCCCTTAGCTAAATTATTGTTATTAAATTAATCGTAATTACCTACGGAGCTAGTTCCTAAATTTAGAATAATACTATTAAAATTACTATCTTTATTAACGGAAGATTCGCTAGAGGTTAAGATCTAATTACTGTTATCTTCTATAGTAAAAGACATATTATAAGCCTTATTAGCAGTAGTAAGGGCGCTAAAAGCAATAGATTAATTATCCTTAGCCTTACGCTCTTGCTTAGCGGCCTCCTACCTATTGCTATTCTTATTTAGTTAAGGATCTAAAACTTCCTTATTGCTATCTAGATCCTTATAATTAAATTTAGCGTTACTAATATTAGGCGGAGGCTCCGCTATAGCCTAGTAGGCAGGTAGTAGTAAAGTAAAAGCCTAAGGATTTCTTCTATATAGGTAACGAAACGGCATATAACCAATTAACTTATGGTAGGTATAATTAATTAAGGCCGTAATAAGTAGGTAAGCCGCTGCCTATTACAAAGTTCCTATAATTTACTTTACTATATAAAGCTTCTTCTTTATAAAGCCGTTAGCCTACTCTATAAGGCCTTGCGATTGCGGGTAATAGTGTAACGGAACTAGCCCAGTTACAGTAGGAATGTCTCGGTAAAACACTCGACAGATAAATTCCGACGCTTTAATTAAATTCTGCCAAATTCTGCTAAGTTAATTGAATTCTGCCAAATTTCGCTAACTTAATTAATTTCCACTAGTCTCCACCAAATTCCACTAACGTAATGGAATTTGGTCAAAACCTGTTAAAATCCGCGTGGGCTTGTACCCACGCATCTGCTGCCAAGACCACGAATATTTAGTTATAAGTTTCCTATATTCCTTTCTCTTCTTTACGTAACGTCTTATACTCTGCAAGAGCTATATACCCTTAGATTTAGATAGAATTTATATTGTTCCTTCGAATCTTCCCCGAAGCCTCTTCGCGCCCTCACAAATAGGGACGGCTATTAATAACTTTAACTTTATAACAATGAAGTAGAATAAGAAGGACGCCTTTAAATTCTAAACCGTTATTACTCTACCAAATATAAGGGTAAACACTATAGTAATATAGCTATTGTAAAATAGCAGCGGCGACTTCCTTAGCAGTCTTCTGCTTAAGAGGATAAAGGGCGCAGTATTTAGTAAAATAATCGCATATCTGTAGAATCCATTTATATTCGCCGTCTGGCTTAGAGCGTATATTAATTAAATCGCCCTGGATAGAATCAAAAGGAGCTAATAAGACAATTACATTAAGCGGAGGCCTTATAGTAGAGGCTGATTTTCTGCGAGAATATTAGTAATATACTTTTAGATCTAGAATTCTTAACTTACTCCTTACAAATCTAACAGTAATTAATTAGCTAGTTAACTTCAATACTTCTTATACTATAATACTCTGTCGCAATTATACGGTACGTCTTCTTCTGCCCTAAGTATTTAACATGCTTACTTACAATTATGTCGTAAATCTCCGGCCTAGGAATTACCTTTAAAGCCTTATTATTGGCGCCTAATAGGCGCCTCTAGAAGCCTTACAGCTCTAGGTAAACATCTTCCCTTATAAACCACCAGAGGTTGGCCTTTAATTTAGCGTTACGTTCTGCCTATATACAAGCTTTACAATTTAGATTGGCAAGCCAGGAAATAAGGTCGTTATATTTATACTAGAAGACTCACTTTATAGAGTTCTTCCTAGTTTCTTCTAGATACTTTATAAATGTAGGCTTTACTGTAACTAAGAAGGTAGGAATAGCTCGGGCGGCATTATAGAACTCGGATATAGTAGAAGGTAAGGTAGAATTAGATGCGGAGGTAGGTGCGAGGTTAGGCACGGAGGCCGATATCGCTGTTGCTAGTATCAGATTTAACCCGGCAATTAAGTTAGATATATATTTAGAACTTATAGAGAAGGCCTGCATATTGTTAAGGATCTAATTAAGTTATAGATAAAGTGGTGGCTAAGGAGTGATTAATAAGAATTTTTTAAAGTTTAAGTTCGAAGCCCCTAAGCTAAGCCTAATTAGGCGATTACTAAGCAAAATTAACACCATAAGGGGCTTACGAGAGCTCTCTAAAAATACTTACAGTTAATTGTGAAATATTATTTGACTACCAAACATACACTTATTAAGTAGATCTTTTGGCGACGTCGTGTAGGCGTTATAGGCTTAATTTAAGGTTACTATAGGCCTTATGCGATAACTATTTACCAATAAAATCTAAAGGTGAAATAAAAATTAAGCATATGGCGCAACTATTTTAAATGGCTTCGCAATTGGCGGTGTAGATGCAGCGTTGGTAAGCCTTAACTGGGCCGTACCACCTTGCAATTGGCCTGATCTTTAAAAGATCTATTCCGGAATAAAGCAATTGATCCGGAATAAGGCAGCTCAAAGCGATACACGATTTGTTCCGCTTTGAGGACGATCTGTTCCGGAATGAGGCAGAAATAATCCGGAATGGGGCGTGTACCGGTATGAAGCGGAATACCCTTCACATCGACGGTTTCAACGATCATGGCAAGCCAATTCTACCCTCGGGCGTCGAGCAGAGCAATCCTTTTGCGATATTCAGTCAATTCTTCACAGATGAGGTTATGGAGCAGCTGGCAGATTAGACAAACAAGTACGCAGAGCAGCGGCTCGAGGGCAAGGAACAATCGCCATGGGTGCGGGTATGGCAGCCAACGTGCAAGGACGAATTGTACGGGTATTTATGTGTGCTTATTCATGTAGAGCAACTAAACTCAAAGGATTGAGTGTATATAGGCCTTTTGTATGGCAATCGACAGATATCACGAACCTTGTATTTTTGATCATGGAGCCTTAATCCTATTGATTCTATTGGCTAGTTCTTATCGATAACAGATGGACGCAAGTTGGCGTTCCAAGGGATAAACCTAAGGGGTTATATTTAAGCCTTTAGCGCTATATTCCTAAGCTTAAAATAGTACCGCCAAACGCTTAGGGGGTATAATTATTAAGAAAGCATATATAATAAGAATCTCTACTAATCTACTATATAACTTATAAAACAAGATTGTTAACTATATAATCTACCTTTAAGATTAAACGCTATAGGAAAGTAATAGATAGAAATTGCTATATAAGAGGTTCTATACTTTCCTAGCTAATAGGAGTTTAAGAAAACCATAAGTAGCGCACCTAAAAGCCTACGGCTGTAGGGCGTACGTAATGACATTAGATACTTAGCTAAAGAAGAAAAGGCTAAACAAGCTAGATCTATAAGCCTATATTAGCTACCTTATTAGCTATAACTCTACTAATATCTATAGAATCTAGATCCTATATAAGGGTATTATTATCTCTACTAGGGACATTATCTTTAATAAAAAGACGTTCTTTAACGGTAAGTGAATAGATATCTTAAAGAATCTATACGCTAAATTAGACACGCTAATTAAGAAAATTTAACTCTTTAATAACCTAACTAAGAATAAGGTTCTTCTAGAAGACAATAAAGAAGTATTTAAACCGTCAATTTAAAAGGAAGACAATAATATTAATAATAAGCCAGTTTGAACCTTTAATAAGTTAGCAGATCTTAAGCTTATAAGAGCTCTTAAAGATGCATATTATACGCCACCTCTAACGGAAGAAGATAAAGAATCTCTATATGCCTTTTACATTAAGTATTCTATAAAGTTAGATATATAAGATACTAATTAGGACATTATTAACCAAGTAGGAGATAGGTTTAATACTTAGGAGGTATTTAATAACTTGGTTAAAGACTTATTTAAGAAAGCCTATAATAATAGATTTAAAGACTTTATTACTAAAAGGATTACTTTAGCCTATTATAGCGCCTTCTTAGCAGGAAGGAAGTTTAACCTTAATAGTTAACTTAATAACAGTAAGCTGAAATTAGGCAGATTATATAATATTAAATTATATAGAAAGAACTTACCTTCTCTACCTTAGTTAATCTAGGACCTTAATATACACCCTCTTTAAGATTAGTTCTAAGAGGCTTAATAAGCCCACCTCTAATCTTATTATTAAATAAAGTCTTTTTAAGAAATAGATAGGAAGTATATAAAGGGACAATAAATCCTTAGCTTTATATGGGTATTTATCTATAAGATAGATAAGTATAGATTCCTCTAGAAATATAAGGCACGCCTAGTAGTATACGGAAATTAATAGGCCATAGGAGACCTACCTATAAGAGCTACTATATTAGCAAGTATAACCTTCCGGACTTTTATGGCGATCATTATAAAATTCAACTTAAAGATAATATAGATAGATATAGTTAATGCATTTGTCTATTATAATCTTAACAAAGTTATTTATATAAAGCTACTGTTAGGGTTTAATAAAGGAAAGATAGGTAAAGTAGTACGCTTGAGAAAAGCCCTTTATAGACTATAATGATCCCCTCTATTATAGCAAAAGAATCTGATAAGCTTATTAATTAAATTAGGTTTTAAAGAAGTACCCTAGGGGCTGTATATTATACTAAAAGGTAGAATAGTTATCTTCTTCTATGTTAATAACATTATCTTTTGCTACTAAAAGATAAATAAGAAGAAAGCTTAAGAAGTAATTAAAGAGCTAAGTAAGGAATACTAGATAAGTACCCTTAAAGAGCTAAAATAGTTCCTAGGAATCTATATACCATATAATTATAGCTAGAGACTCCTATAGCCAACCTAGGAAGCCTATATTAAGAAAATGGCTAACTAGTATAAAATAGATCTTAAAGGACGTCTTTTAGATACTCCTATAGCAGAATCTAAACTCCTCCCTACTAATTACTAATTAATCCGTCTAACGCTTCCGTCCTCTAATATAGACCTATTAGTCCGTTCTATATCCCTACTAGCTTCTATAATGCTATATTAAAGAAAAATAGGGTTAGTACTTTATATAGCCACTATAACACGTCTAGATATTGCTTTTATAGTATTATACCTAGCAAGGTTTAATTAGAACCTAAGCTAAAAGCACTATTAAGCAGTAGATAGAGTAATATAGTACCTATATAGTATAAGAAGTAGAGCAATTTACTATAAAGGAGATAAAAAAGGAATAAACAGCAGAGGGAGAGATAAAGAAATAGGCGACATAGGATAAGATAATGGAGACGGTAGGAGTAAAGCTTAATCATTTATTTATATTAGCAATGCATTATTTACAGACAACTCCATTAATAGAAAAAGCTTATAAGAATATATTATAAAGCTATTTAGGGAACTAATTGCCTAGAGAGCAAATAAATAAGGTATAGTTATAACATTAAGCATAGAAGCTAAGTTATTAGCCTTATTATAAACAGTAAAGGAAACTATCTTTATTGGTAGGCTATTTAAAGTAATAATACTAAGGCTAAATAAGCCCTTAATTATTAACTGTAATAACACCTAGATACTCTAATTAATTATAAAAGATATAGCAAAGCTAATTATAAAGCTCTAATATATTAATATTTATTAACACTAGCTATGTTAAGAATATATAATAAACTAAGTACTATTTTAATGGAAAGTAATAAAGGAGATAATCGCTAATAAACTTATAAAGGCTCTGCCTAAGCAGAGGTTCTAGAGATTTATTAATATAATTGGAATAGTAGATATTAAGGAGTGGCTAAATAAGGAGAAGTAACTAAAGGACCCAAGGGAGAAGATTAGAGCGAGACGGAAGGATTTAGATAAGATTATAGTTTAATTAACTCATTAATAGACATAAAAAGGTGGTTAGCTTCGTCCTTAACGAGCTCAAAGCTAAAGGGGTATATTAGATAATCTATATTCTTTTAAAGCGTGGGACACATATATAAGTCACGTATATGGGGCACGTGTATTATAAAGTCTCTTTATAGCAGACCTGCGGAGGATAAATTATCCTATCCGGCCGGGCGGATAATAATCCTATCCGAGGATAGCCTGGATATCGGATAATATCCAGATAGTATTTAGATATCCGCAAAATTTTAACTATAAACTACACCTTTACCCCCTATTATACGACGCTATAAATATGGCTAGTACTAGTGAGATTCACCCCAAAAACTTTAACGATAATAATTCCTTTAAAGTTAACATACTTTCTGCCCTTTTAAGTGGCGTTAAGACCAAAGCTAATACTGGTTTAATCCCAACTACTTATACAACACAGATCTCAAGACAAGTCTCCTTAATTTATAAACATACTTATACGGCAATAAAGGAAGAAAAGGCTTATACAAAGAAACGCTACTTTTGTAAATACTGTCCTCCTTAAGACCTAAAAGGACACTATTTCTTAACTATTGGATTATAAGGCCATTTTAAAAAATATAATATTAAATAGAATTTAGTAGAGAATTAAGAGCGTACGATAGTAAAAGATTAGGGGGAGAGATCTCTATTAGAACTATATTAAAAGCTTTTAGTAAGAGGAGAAGTTTAAGGTCTTAAGGGTAAGGTTCTTAAGTGTATAGTATATTAAAATACTGTAAAGCAAGCACTTCTAAATCTAATTATTATACGATGGCTTCCCTTCTTATATATAAAATGGCTAGAATTTTATACTTTTATAAAAGTATTAAATTAAGAAGCACCTTAATTATCCCTATACACTACTTAATAATTACAGCCTGGATTCTTAAACACTTTACTAAGAGTTAAGATATCGTACGAAAAGTACTTTAATCTGTAAAAATAAATATTTACCTTACCGTGGATATCTAGACCTCTCTAAGTTATTCCCTTTTTCTTGGAATCTGCGCTAGCTTTATTAATATCTAGAATAAATATTGGAACCCCTTAATTGCCCTTTATATAGTATCTAGTTAGAGTGGTATAGATTAATAGAAGGCGCTTTGTCCGGTTCTTATTAAGTATAGCATTAAAATAAAGATTGGAGCTCTTGTTGGCGATAATACTGGATTAAACAATATTCTATATTATACAATTGGCTAATAGCTTAGTCTTAAGTATAAAATTAACTAGATCGCAACGCATTAAAGAATTTGCTATTAGGGGTATATTATTAATCTTATTATTTAAGCCTTTCTATTTAGTTTAAAAAAGAATAAGAAGCTTATAGACTTGTATAATAAAGAGGATAAGAAATAGGATAAAGAAGAAGAGGAAGAAGAAGAAGAAGTTATATAATAAGTACTACCGCTAGTTAAAAGAAAGAAAAAAAGGATAAAGAATTAGAGCTAGCATTAAACGAAAAGCGTAAAAGGGGTAAAAATATTTAAAATATTATAGGGCCGATGGGAAAGCTTTATAACTATATTGTTTATATCTGCAGCTTAGCTAACCATATAACATGGTTTATTAAACATACTAGTAAAATAGCTCCTCTTAATAATTGTATAAGGTAGAATAGCTAGTTTCTTATACTATATATAGCTCTAGAGGATAAGGTAAAGGCTAGGCTTTAACTCTATATAGAGCACTATAAGGATGACTTAAAAGATAATATCCTCTTAATAAGCGAATGGATACATCTTTATATAATTTATAATTTCCTTTAGTCTTTTTATAAAGCAGCTCTATTTCTTTAAGGAGATTGTATAACATTAGATAGGGTTCTAAAATTAGTTAATGTTCTAAGGGATATAATATAGACTGCATTAGTATATTATGCGATACTCTTAATATTTCTTTAGCTAACTTTCCTATAGGTAATAGCTACTAAGGCTAAGGACAAGTTTATAACTCCTTAACTCTAATATACTAAGGAAAAGCTTATAAAGTACATTAAGAAGCTAGATAATTCTCCCTACTATTTAGTGGCATAAGTTCTTAACCTAGAGTGTTATATGGCTTTCTTAAAAGATTAGAACAATTATATTACCATTAAAGGAAAAAAGAAGCTATTTAGCGTATAAAAGCTCTAGGAGAGATTCCGCAAGAAAGTAATACTTTTAGGTTTAACTATGTCGTACGCAACTAAGAAAACTTAAAGGTCACCTTTAGAGCCTAAAGAAAACCTCTCTGCCTTCTATAAGGTTCGCCTTTAGCATTATTTAAAATATACTTATCTGCAGAGTCTAGATAAGTTTAATACCTATATTAACAAGAATATAATTTTACTTAATAGCTATATAATAGCTATTTAATAGTAGAACTAGCCTTTTTAGTATACAAGATCTCTATAACTCTTATAGCTTGCAATTAAAGTTCTCTTAATACCTAGAATGAGCGATAAGCTAAAGAGAGTATTTTTAGGTTCTTAACATCGCGTTCTATAGGATTATACAAGTACTACTCCATAAATACTTAAGGCATTAGAATGCGCGAAGGACTAGGCAGCTTATAAGATTCTAAGTATTCTCTTATAGTTATATAAGGGAAAGTATATAAGGGGTGTGTTGTACAACACTAAAGGGGGGAAGGGGGGCATATAAATAAAATAATTTTAGGTAAAAGGTAACCACTAAAGGCGTATAGGTGGCGTAGGTAAATATATACTAACTTTAAACTTAATAGATTATAAGTTTAAATCCTACCAATGTTATCCTTTATTAGGAATTAGGAAATATAATTATCTAGTATACTTCCCATCCTATTATATAAGAAATTCTCTAGCAATATTGCCATATTATAAGTAAACTCTTCTCTCTATATAATATACCTATATAACTAACTACTCTTAGGATAAGTAGGAGAGGGTAGAAGCTTTACCGGCAATTAATATAGAGGCTTAGGTAGGGGGTGTATTAGAGAGGTAAGTATAGATAGGGAGGCCCTTATATATAAATACAATTCTAATTTAGAGCCGTGGGTCTCTAAATACAACTATAAGTAACCTATATTACTTATATAAGGCAGAGAGCTAATTAATACTAGCCTTGCGAGGCTTGTATAGCGACTCTACGTTGTCTAGTAGGCCCTTGCCCCTTTACTAAATGTTAGAATCTCCTAGGGTTCTATAGTAAGTGCTATAGAAATTGCAAGTGGCGGGATTATAGGGCTTAATGTTCGTTATACAATATAAATTATTAGCCTATAGTGGCGGCAGCAGGGGCATTAGAGGGTAAGAATTGGATTGTGGAACTGAAGGATAATAAGGAGCAGATAAAAGTTACTAAATTTAAACTGCTAGGTCTCCTCTCTTTTTTCTTATTTTTATTTTATTTTATAGTATTTTATATAAAGAGAAGTATAAATAAAAAAGGTAGAAAGGAGATATCTAATTAGTAGAAAAGCTAAAGGTATTTACTAGAGCTTCGTATAGAGCTTTATACGGAGCCTCCGCAGAGCTTCGCGCAGAGCCTCCGTACGCAGAGCTTAGTGCAGCGCTTAGTGCAGAGCCTCCGTACGCAGAGCTTCGTGCAGAGCCTCCGCAGAGCTTCGTGCAGAGCTTCGTGCAGAGCTTTTGCTGAGCTTTGGTAGAGCTCCGTGCGGGTAAGCCTTATTCCGCAGAGCTCTTGTAAGCTTTATATCTATATAATATTACTTATCCTTAGGATATTTAGATGAAAGTGGGACCATTTTAAAGCGCTTTATAAGCTCTATAAATCTATTCTAATAGAAAAATTATATATTTAATATTGGGAGGTGTATTACAAGTGTAAGCATATTAGAGGGTTTTGCCAAGACTATCCGGAGACTATCCCGATAGTCTCCGGATACTATCAGCTGATAGGTCTATTATCCGAGAGGGCTATCCGGCCTATCCTCCGCAGGTCTGCTTCGTAGCTTAAAGCCCTAGGGGCCCTAGATAAGGTCCATTAAAAAAAGACTAAAATCATCAATTAATCAACCCATTTCATTAATAAACAGCTCTATAACGTAATCTGCGGGCAAGCTGCCTATGCGGGCATCCTGCCCACCTGCCCCACTACCAAGGGCAAATAATGCGAATTACTCAACCACAAATAATTGTATTTAGTGTAGCTATCTACTAGCTAGTTGCCTGCCGTCTAGGGCACGTACGTGCCGTATGTTCTGTTAATTTGCATATGCTGCACTTGCGTAGGGCTCGCTGCGGTCGCTCTACCGCTGCCGCTGCTGCCCCTCCTGCTGTACCTTGCTGAGCAGCTTGTGCACAAGAGGCCCCTTCTGCTCCTAATAAAACACCTCCTCTAGCTATATACGTGCGCTTCTTTGCCCTCTTCTTTTTCTGGCGGTGGTTTTCTATATATAGCTTCTTATTTTTAACTGTAAGTAGTATAGCGCTTAACATTGCCATTTCACACCCCTTAATAAGCTAGCTAAGAGCTTGCTCTGTCGGACTTGGTGGGCTATATATACGCCGCTTAAGACAGCGCCTTATTAGGGCTGTTTGCTATTATAATTTAGCAATATTATAAGGTGTTTTAGCTGTCTAGAATGCATTTAATAATAGATGGAGTAGTAGTGTCTAATATTTAGTATATAGTTGTAATAGTACGCGATTAGGGCTGTATGGAACAAGACTAGTAGCTGCAAATCCTGCCTATATATTGTTTTAATATAGCGCTATATATCTAGCTACCTATACAGCGGCAAAAATTCGTGTTTATTTATGTAATTAATACTATAACCTATAAACTGTTTAATAAGGTGTCTATAGGCCTACTTTAGCGGCAAAAAACAGCCTATATTAAGAGGCTATAGTATATATAATAAATGCGCTGGTATGTAAATAGCAATAATCTTATAATCTAAGCAGAATTAATTAAGTTTAGCGTTAATATAACTGCTATAGCCGTCCAGCATAGGTAGTCAATACGTGCTAATGGTGCGATCCTTTATATACTTATAGAATAGATTTAGCCAGGTAAAGCCAATCTTATTTATTATCTAGCTATATAGAATAATAATATTTTTATACTAAGCAGCTTAATATATTACTGCTTTAAAGATAACTAGCGATGGAATGGCACCCCCTAATATATTAATACACTTAATAATTATAACCCATTCTTAATTACCTGGCTATACTATTTTAGGCCGGCCAGCCCTATTAGTTCTAGTAATAACCTTATAGTTGCAATAACGCCTATTTAGAAGCCAGTCTTATTAAAATTCTAGATATCTTTATTAAAAATCCTATATTATATCTTTATATCTTAAACGCGTTTAAACCAGCCCTAAATAAGTATAGGATCCTTATATTTAGCACACTAATAGTTATATTTACGATTCTATTTGGACTATAGATTATCGTGGCGCTTAATAAAGTTGTATACCTATCGCTTACTAACTAGTTATAAGCTAGGGTGCTGGGTAGCTAGTAGGCTAGCCATCTGCCGTACGGTTGCGATTTATGGTAACATACCGCGTTAATCTATTGGTAGAATCCACTGCTTAAGGCTCTCTTTTTGTGCTGGTGTAAGACGGCAATTTGGTGCAATAGAATCGCGTAGCCGGGTGGTGCTCCGGGGCACATTGTACGTAGTAGTAGCGGCTCTAAAACTTCAAAAATTGCCTTGCTTGTGGGCTTGAATAGCCAGATCAATTCTGCCCTCTTTGAAAAGGGCTTCTTGTTGTTGTGGCGTAGGCATTGAGGTGGTAGTTAAGTAGCGCGTCGCGTGTATGATGGGGTGGGCAGGATGCACGCATGGGCAGCTTGCCCGCAGACTATGTTATGCACTATCTGACAAAACCAGCTTCCACCAAGTCTAAAGCTCGGCCAGTGTTGCCAAAAGCTCCGGGAGTGTTGAAATACGCCACGTCGCAAAATCTTATACTACTCGGGCCCCGTCGGGTTCTTCAAATGCTGCGCAGCCCCCACCTAGTGGGGGCCTACGCCCTCAACACAAAAACACCCTCAATACAAAATAATTCGTAACTTTATATATATTAGGCCAATTGCCACCAAACCAGGCTATAATTGAAGCTATTCGCGTGGCGAATCTATTGGAAGGGCCCCTTCTATCTGATCTTCTTCTGGTGTTGCACTTCGGGGCCGTTTTGCCACAGCATACGCTTTCATCTTAGCCACGCGTTTCCTTCCTACTTGGGTCATTAGGCCTATAGCTTTACGTATAAAGCCCCTTGTACATACAGGAAGGGCCTTGGGCCTATAGTTATGCACCCAAAACACGCGTGACAGAGGGCGGTGATCGCCCTTGAAGATATATACGGGTTAGAGTTTCTTCTAGGTGAACTTTATAAGCGCAAGAAGAACCTCTGTATAGAACTTTTACTTGGCCCTTTTTCTCTAGAGTTCTAGCTTAGCTATAAGAGCTAAAGCTTCTTCCTATTAAGCGTTGTCTTGGCGTTGTTTCTTTATATGCCGAGCGTCCTCAGCGTATATAGGCCCTCTAGCTAGAAGGATCTTCCGGCTGCCCAATTTACGGCTATTATACGCAGCCTACGCAGCCTGCGTCTTCAATAGCTCTCCTTTAAATAAGGCGCCAGTATAGGCTTGTGCACGGGCGCCCTTAAGAGTTGTCTTAATTGCTTTAAACGAACAATAAGGCAACTCGGGCCAAGCCTTATTATCTATAAAGTCATCCAAAAGAGTGTTAGATTAGCGCTTTAACGTATAAATAGTCAACGGAGTATGCCAATCTTGACTACTAGGTAATAGAGGTGTAGGCCCTCTACCTACCTCAGCTATACGTCAGTTAAAATCCTATATATCTTAGGGGACCTAATATATATCATCCGTTCTAGGGCTAGATTGCCCCGTAGAAGGGCCTCTAAAGGTCTCTAAGGCCCTCTCTAGGGGTCCATCTAGGATAGAAGGGTTAATATACGGGTGCTCAGCTTCCTTATATGCTTGCACTTCTTGGCGCCATAGCTATATAAGAACAACCTTAGGTTTAAATGGAACTATTCCAGTCTTCTACCAGGCGCCTATAATAGTACGCTAGGTAAAGGTCTTATAATAGATCTGGCCTATAGCTGCTAGGAACTCAGTTCTTATAAATTCCCTTTTGGTATACCAAGCTGCCGTATCAAGAGCCTGGCTATGATAATATTTAAGTGGCTAAAAATAACCCACATCCAATGGCTGCAGAAAATGCGTTATATAAGGGGGTAACCTATATAGGTGTATTCCATGGCCTTAAGCGTATATTACAACTTTATATGTGTTATAAGAGCCGTAACCGTCTATTAAGAGGAGCCGATTTCTGCCTTGGATTAAGCCCTTAGTTTGGTGATAGAAATGGCGTATATAATTAAGGGCTAATTTATTATTACTGTAGCCAGTTTCCAATCTAGCTACTAAATAGCTAGCTAGCAAGTCCGTAAACCATTCCTCCATTAAATTCTAGCCAGAAATAATTATTATTGGAGTAATATAATTACCAATTAAGTATATAGTTTCCACTAGAGTTACAAGCTCTTAACTATTTAAATAAGGAATAAATACCTTTTATCCTTTCTTTGTCCAAACTAATTAATTCTTTATAATACCAAGACGTACACCGCACTTATTAAAGTTCCAGAAATTAGCTGGTACAATTCCATGTTCTTGGCAATAGACTAAGAAGTTATTAAACTATCCTTTAATATAGGCAGGCTTCTGTGCCTTTTTCTAGGCAGTCTCCATAGGCTTAGCCTTTGTACGCTTGTATAAGGACTTATCCAGATAACGTTATGGCCAGTGTATTTCAACCTGTGGAGGAAGTTCGTCGTTATCGTGTAGGGTAGTGTGATTTTGGGCCAAAATTAAATTGGCCGCATTGCACACTATCTCCTTTCAAATTCCAAATCCAATACTATCCATATGGTCAAGAAATTGCTTTAAGGCAAGCTCCTCTGCATTATCTAAGCGCCTATTAGGTGCACGACGCGTAGACTTGCTGTTATAGCCTTAATAGGCCCTCCAGAGCTTATTATAGTCGCATTTCCGATTGTCTGAAACTTGCTTTAAATTGGGCTTGTGCGGTAGGGCCTTAAGCTCCTTTATAATTTCTACAATCCTCTGAGCTTTAATAGTATATGCATTAACCTTCCGTTTCGTCATTTTAGGTGCGCAGGAAGGTTGTGGCTGTAAAAATACGTGTAGGATTATATATATAGGATTAATTTTGTATTGAGGGTGTTTTTGTGTTGAGGGTGTAGGCCCCTACTAGGTGGGGGCTGCGCAGCATTCGAAGAACCCGACGGGGCCCAAGTAGATAAACTTTAGCACCGTACGCGCACACTTAATAAGCTTTTAACACAAAATTCTTTAAAATTATTTGCCATTAAAGCTACAATTAATTATATAATATTGTAACTATACCTATCTTTAGTATATCTAAAATCGTACAATCTTAGTATTAGAAATGGCCAATAATACGTAACTACCCTAAAGTGCGTAGAGATATATCTAGGATAGATTAACAATGTATATAAGATATAATTTAGGCACCCTTACGCACCTACCTATCTTAGGTAGTTCTTCTATACTACTACTAATAGAAGCAACTTAGTCCTTAATTAAAGACTTAAAATAATTATAGGAGGACTGGTCCTCGAAATCGGACTCTGCACCTGTACGTGGTGAGGCCTACGAACCTGCTGGTCTTTGGACTCAGCAGAGCCAACGCAGAGACGTCGCACAGCTGCGGGTAGGAGGTCGTTGTGGTGGTAGTCAAAATGTTGTGGGGGGTAGTGAAAAGTTTTCACATGGGATGGTGAGATCTCGAAAACCACTACTAACGGTAACCCCCTTTATAGTAGACAACTGCTACGCTCCTATTCAACCCTGTGTAATCCTCGCGGATACGAGATGGAATCCAACGTCCCCCGACCCCCAATTGAAAGCATCGACGACCTCACATCGACGAACGAACGAACGCGAACGAACGAGCAGCGAGCAAATATACGGCCCCTCTTAACCCCCAGAGCGATCGCCCGCGGAGCATGCGGTCACTCGCCATTTTACTGCCGTAATACTGCCTGGCAGCCTGGATTGCGACCCACGGTTTTCCTTGTCTCCTTTCAAGGAGTGGTGACCCTTGGAAAGGGCCTAGCTGGGGCCTAGGCACAAAAGATACCCAAATACAATATATCCCGCTGTCAGTATCACGGTAGTTAGAACGGATGAATCCCCCTTACGCCTTCGATGGCTCTAGGGGGGGGGAGGCAAGGCATATATGGCAATGGTCAACAAGAGATAGCACACAGGGGACGGTCAAGATATGGGAGAAAACAACAACAAGCGCAAGCACACGGCGATCGATCGGCAAGGCCTAGCCGGGACGTAGTGAACCCCAGCTTTGGATAAGCTGGAGAAGGAAGCAGTGGTTCCCAAGGAGTTCAAAACATCTAAGGAGGAGGACGTGCTGTAGGCCCGCAGGGCCGCAGCTACGTGCAAATATGGCAAATCGGGGTTTTTCATCCTACTGAGGCTGCTCATAGGGTTTTTCCTCCCCTAACTGCAGGGGTTTTCTTCCTGTAAATACACAAGTTTTCCCCCCTGTAACGGAGTAGTCTGCGTGGGCCAGTAGGATCCGTATCAGACGTTAATCAAAGAATTATTATTATTATTATAGGAGGACTTCTTTTATAAAGGGTAACGGGTATAGGAGGAACGCATATATATAAATATTAAAGATGGTAATTAGAATATATCTAGCTTATATTAGGAGTATTATAAAGATATATAATCCTAAATACCCACGCTATAATAATCTGCTAATGCCTCTTCTTTAACGCTAGTAGTAAGTAAAATTCTATAACGCGAGCTATATATAATATATAAACTAATTATTTTTATAATATAGCTAGGCTTAATATTAATTATATAAACTAGATTACTTATAGTAGAAAGACTTATATTTAGTTAAAAGATACTAGAATATTCCATATCCTCTAAGTATAGGATTAGATATATAATAAATTTATCTAGCCTATAGCTAAATAATAAAAATATTACTAAGATGTATAAAAATATAAGAGACTATATTCTAGATAGATCTTATATATAACTGGGTTCTAATATAGATATATGTAATACTTATATATATTAAAGAACAAGATAAGTATAATATGCCCTCTTCTTAGCCTCTAAAAGTGCATTAGGAGACAGATACCCTATATAGGCGTATTTTACTATAAATACTTAGACTCTTAGCTATAAAACTTTTACTATAAGTAAATTATAAAGGAAGACTAAGAAAAAATACATAAATTATAAGAAAAGGCATAATATATCTATAATATTATGTTACTATATCTAAGTTATAATATAGACATTACGTACTCTTATATATTTTCTTAGTAATTTAATAAAATTATATTAAGATAATCTTAATTAAAGAGATATAAATATATAAGATACTTATTTATATTATCTAATCTTATTAACGTATATAGGCTTTATAATAGTATTTATTATATATTTTAGCACTAGATTGCCTATATAGAGTAGAGTACCATCTATAAGCTATATCTTTATATTGTGAAGTATATAGTTAGTATCTAATATATCAAAAATATCTTCTTATATCTTCTTCTTATATCTTCTTATAATATCCGTATACTGTGTTAATTTTTTTTAAGGGTTTTGATTGGTTTAAAAGTTGGTGATGGTCACATAATAAGGGACGTGCTACCCCATCAATTTCGACCTCGCGACCTTAATACTTACACTTGCAATGCACCTCCTAATACTATATAAATAAAATTTCTATTTATATAGATTTATAGAGCTTATAAAGCGCTTTAAAATAGTACCACTTTTATTTAAATATCTTAAGATTAAGTAGATATATAGCTTATAAAAGCTCTGTAGAATAAGGGGGAGCCGTGCACGGAGCCGTACACGGAGCCCGCGACTTTGCGACCTCGCGACCTCGCAACCTCGCGACCTCTTTTCTACCCCTACCCCTTCTTCTTCTTCTATATTACCACCTTAGTTACTACTCCCTACCTACCGCCTAAATGCCTCCCAATCGTATATTTTATACCGCCTATAGGCAGTATCGCTCCTCTGCTGACTTTATATTAAACCCTCTTAGAGCTCCATATAAAACCTGTAACTCTTATAGGGTTAATTCTTTCTATTCTTTTTTTACTTACTGCCTTTCTAACTCTATATATATAGGAGAAAAGAAAGGGACGGTCCCGATAACGACCTTTAGCGGACCTTCTGTAGCCTATAACCTAAACTGCAGCCGCTACTGCTTCCGCTACTACTTCCGCTACTGCTTCCGCTGCTGCTTCCGCCGCTACTTCCGCCGCTGCTTATCCCCTTATACCGCCCGTATTAATCCAGCCGCGACCACTAGTATTAATCTAGTCGCGACCTTTTATGGTCCGCCCTATTGCGAAGTAGCTAGATTATGGTCTTACTACCGTCCACCCTATTACGGAGCAGCTAGATCTTAGTCCTATAAACGTTTCCTACAACTTCTGCGCCGCCCTACATTAGATAGATAAACGTGTTAGTATATTACACTTTAGTAATCTATAGTTTAAAGCCTACTATAAGCACGGTAACGTAAACCTCCCTCTATTCCAGCCTCCGCCAGACTATCTACGCGACCTTTTAGAGTCCCGTAATACTTCTACTAGGCAGTTTAGGGAGCGGCTCCGCCTATATAATATAGCGTTGGCTTTTACGTCTATAAACTATACCGTTACTAACTGTAGTGTAGCCCAGGGCGGCCTAAATTGCTTCTAAATATATAGTAAGCTTTACCATCTATAAGGCCTACTGGAGCCTCCTACTAATATTGCTCCGCGGTATACGCAGCTGTACTTTTACAGCCCTAGTTGTACCATAGATGTCCAGCTATAGGCCCGTCCTAATACCTAACTAGATACAGCTATTCTGCGGTGCCTTACTGCTATGCTATCTAAGGTATAGAACCCTTTTATCGCCCTCTATTAAACCACAAGGGAATGGCTTTAGGCTTAGCCTACAACAACCCTATTACGGATTATCTTAAACCTATAGATGCGGCTTATTTTAGAGGCTAGTACTAATTAGCGCTGCAAGAACCTCCTAATAATATCCCTAAAATTAATAAAGGTATTATATAACCTAGTTATATTATAATTATATCTTTATTCTAATAAGGCTATAGTTATTATACTAATAAGGGTTTTTATAAACTAAGCCATAGGTTAATTAGCAAAAATATATTAATAACTTTTTTATACTATATTCCGCTTAGATAAGAATTACGGCTATTTAACTTATTAGAGTTATATTTATAAATATGGATTTTATATAGCTCTTATAGATATAAATAGGGCGTAGGTAAAAGGTATTTTATAATACGTATATATTAAAGATATTACTAAAATATATTAGGGCTTGGCCTTTACCTAGTAGATATTAACCCCTCGCAGACCTGGTAGGGCTATATAAAGTCTATAATTATATATTACTAAATATATATATTTTATAGTATTTATTAGGCTATTAGAGCTAGAAATATAGGCTAAGATAGTATTAGGCAGTATATAGCTTTAATTATAGAGGCTATAAGCCGTAAGTAATACTATAAAATTTTAGACGTAATTAAAAGTATAGAGATATTATATCCCTAATTTAACCATATATCTATATTCTAATATTAAAAAAGTAGGAGGGACTTTTAGAGCTCTTACTGCACCTGGCCCAAAAAGACCAAACCAACCAAAAGAACCCTGAAAAACACCCTAATAATCCCCTAAGATGCATGCATCACAGGGAAGGCACAGGTGGAACGACAGTGGTACGCAGTCACGCACGACCGCCAGACCCATACCCAACAATGGCCCCCCATAACAATAACAAGGACGGGCGAATACCACACTAGAAAGCGGAAATACCCTAATTAAGAAGGTATCTAACAAAATATAAAGCCTATTAGACGCGTCTAGTTTCTAGAACTATAGGGAAGCATCTATTAGCTATTACAAACTAATATAGCTAGCAGAATAGCTCCAGTCTAGTAAACCTTAGGTGCCCCTCTAGTAAACCCTTAATTAAATTCTCCAACGGCTAAACAAAATTAAAGATAAATAAAAACCCCCCCTATAGGCAAACCGTACCTAGGCCGCCGTAGCTGCGCTCCTATAGCATAGGGAACCTACCCCCCTAAAGACAACAACCAGGTATATAATCACAATACAACCAAATACAGAAAAGGTAGAGGAACTTAGGGGACAATTAGAAACAGAAGTTCTTATAAAGATTTATAAGGAGATCCATAATACCGTCACAGTCCAACACCTTAGGAGTGGAGACATTAGAGTTACCCTAAAGGACCAATAGGTAAAGGAACGGGCCGTAAGGGCAAGGGATAGGCTAGGAGAGCGTATTAGCATAAAAGTGCTTTATAAAGATTACCTAGTTAAAGTCCTATCGGTTCCCATAAGCCTTAGGGTAGAAAGGGGATGCTAGGCGGATAATACAGTAACTATACAGGAGATAGTAAAATAAATAGAACGCCTTATACTAGGACTTATAATTACCCAGATCTAATAGCTTTAATAGGAAAATACAAACCAAGTATATAATAAGAACAATAAGAGGACATAAGGGGCGCCAGAGACTCGCTAGAGAGATAATAGACGAACGCATAGCTCCCTTATCATTAGCGTACATACACAAAAACTCCTTATCTAAAAAGGAATAATTATAAATAGCCTTATATATAATACAAGGCTCTATAACTATAGACTACGCCTGGAACAATATTATCGCTATATATAATAGGGACACACCCAATCCACATACACAGCATAGGTGTGCTACGGCCACTGTGCAGGCCCCTATAATATAAGATAATATACAAATTAAGACTAAATAAAATGCGCAAACTGTTACTAAAGCACATATAAGGCGTGGGAGAGAGAAGACTGCATTAAATATAGAAGACAGAAGGAAAGGGCTTAATAGCTACGGGAACAACTACACGCCAGGTTATATAAATAAAAACAACAGGTAATAAGCTAGGGGGACGTAGGTGTCTTTCTAGCATTTCCTACCTTTAATACTAGGGGGCTAAGCCAGCCATCCCAAGCCTTAATAGGCTAAAAGCGACACTACGCGACATCACCAGACCGAACAGGGACATAAGGGACACATAGGACACAAGGGAGAGAACGCCTAGTAGGAAGACCCCTATAGACGGCTATAGCAAGTTCAAGGCCAGGATAATTAAGAATTAGATTTAACGCGGCAAACATAATATACGCAGCTAGCTTATAAGGGGCATATAGCTAACTGGCAAGAACGGGGGAAGAACCAGAGACAATAACAAACTTAGATTTAGAAAGGCTAGTAGGAACATAAAATACAGAAATAGAAAGCTCTACACAAAATAAGTAGTAGCTAGGGAGTAAACACAGGAGACGAAAGTTCTAAATATTTTAGAGAAAGTAGAAATAGAAGAAGCAAGGAGCAAAGGAGAGGCGAAGGACCCCCACTAGGGGTCCGCTACTTAACCATTATATAGTATAACTATAGCAATACGAACCACCATCTAGCAAGGCCCCTACTAGACAGTCTAGACCTAGAGAAACACCATATTCTTGCCATATAAGAGCCGTATTATAATACCTATATATAATTAACATACTGCCCCCAAGGATTCTAGCTCCTATATAAACCAAAAGCAGCCACACGTGTATGCTTTATAATTAGCAAAAATATCAGCCTTACCTTATAGTTATAGCAGGCAGTTAACCTAGATATTACAGTTATAACTATCCAGATATATAGGGGACTAGTATAAATTATTAATGTCTATAACCCTAGGGTCGAAGGGGTAGCATAGATAGAGAATATTATATTTGTAATAAGCTTGCTAGAAACTAAACACGCAGAGTTTATCCTACTAGGAGATATAAACCTCCACCACCTATAGTAGGGGGGTATCCATATTGCTACTAATTAATAGGCAGAGTGCCTACTAAGAGCTATAGACAATAGGGGCCTTAAGCTAGCTACCCCCCTAGGTACAATTATATGGCAACGGGGCACCGCCAAAAGTATAATTAACCTTATAATTATGAACGAAAACCTATACCAGAGACTCAAAAGGTGCTCCTTTAAAGAAGAATAGGTATTTACCTTAGACTATATCCCTATCCAGATATAACTAGATCTGGATATTAAGGCGCAACTAAATAGTAAAAGATATATAATAAGGAAGCTTAATATAGATAACTTCCTTAATATAATTAAATAACAACTCTAAGACCTAGAAGAAATCCACCTAATACCAAACAAGTGAGGCTTATTAGCTACCCCTAAGGAAATTAATTAAAGACTAGAAAGGATCCAGGTAGTAATTAAAAGCGGGCTAGAAAAGCACTGCCTAGTTTTAAAACCGGGCCCCTACGCGTAACACGTATAGTCCGCATAGTGCGCGGCCCTTATAGCCGGCCAATAATAAGCAAGGAGGAAATACACAAGCAGCCACAATTCTAAGGACGAGAGATAATATAAAGATACAAGAAACCAGCTAAAGAATACCCTAAGAAAAGAAGCAAGGAATAATTGGAGACGGTTTATAAATAAATACACTATTAACCCAAGTCTCCCCTATAATAAGGGCCTTTGGACTATAGCAAAATGGGTAAAAAAAAAGGCGGGACGCCTAGTAGAAGATCTATACCTACTACCCCTACAAAGAGCAGGCGAACCACAGGCCATAAGCAATAATAATAAGAAGGCAAAGATCCTTATAGAAAGATTTTTCCCTTAACCAGCTCCAGTAGACCTTAGCGATATTACTAGTAAAACACCGGTGACTCGCCTAAGGGTTAACAGCGATATAACAACTAAAGAAATGGCTAGAACCATCAGCCGCCTCTTAAATAACATAGTATTAGGACCAGATGGGATCCTAAACAAAGCCCTAAAGATCTGTAGACCACTTATAACACCTTGGCTTGCAGACGTAGCCAGAGCATGCTTTGCAATAGGCTACTACCCGCAACTCGGAAGATCTATAATAATAGTCATCTTATAAAAAGAAGGTAAAGCAGACTACTTAATCCCAGGAAGCTACCGCCCTATTACCTTAGAAAACACCCTAAGCAAGATCTTAGAAAAGGTTATAGCGGACTATATAATAGACACGGTAGAGGAACACGCCCTACTACTATAAAGCCAAATAGGGGCAAGAAAGAATCGCTTAACACTATTAGCACTTACAGTCTTTTGCGAAATATCGTGGACTCGCTTAGAGCCGAACGTCGCGCATCCCCCACCCCGTCAAAACGATACACCCTTTAAAACTTTACTAATATAGCTTTATATTTTATAAACAGGGCCTTAT